>Ga0335085_10000323_pt1 | contig 140603 bp, 126 predicted proteins | sample Lox_Sample_45_FD_206712 | JGI IMG/M metagenome (GOLD analysis project Ga0335085, IMG submission 206712) | Soil microbial communities from Loxahatchee National Wildlife Refuge, Florida, United States - Lox_Sample_4.5 | ecosystem: Environmental > Terrestrial > Soil > Wetlands | place: USA...
GCCTCGTCCCCGCCCGCGAGGACGGCGCAACGACGACCGCCCGAAACTCGCCTCCCCTCGTGAACGCATTCCTCGACCGGGAGAGCTTCTTCCTCCATTTCGACGGGCAGTTCGCCACGGTCGAGGATCTCGTGCGGGGCACGTTCACGGGCCGCAACTTCGGATGGCTTCCCGGCGAGGAGACGCTCGCGATCGCCCAGCTCGCACACGTGATCCGCGAAGACGACGGGACGGGCGCGCTCGCTGGGGTTTACGGCGCCGTTCCCTATCGCGTCCTTCTCACCGGCACGGAGCCCGCGATTCCCGACGCGGTGAGGCTCCCGCCCGAGTACCGGGTCGACGTCGTGAACGCCAGTGACCAGGACGTCTTCGACGGCGTCGCGCGCCTGATCGGCGCCTATCTGCGCTCTCTGACGTACTCCCGCGACGAGCAGGGGCTCTACAACGGCTCGCCCTACGACGTCTTCCTGCAGAAGAACGGCCTCCCCCGCGCGCCCGAGGCGGGCGAAACCGGCCTCGATTACGCGCGGCGCCTGCGCACGCTCGTCGCTGCGCTCGTGAACCCGCAGTGGGTGACCGCGGACGACGGCTCGTTCACCCTTCACGACCAGGACTTCGCCTTCGGCCCGCTCGAGCTGACGGGGCTGAAGATCTTCCTTCGCGAGGTTCCCGAGGCGAAGGCTGCGTTCGGCGACCGGCTCGTCGTGACGCGAACGGGAAACTGTGTCACGTGCCACACGCCTCCCAACTTCACCGACTTCGGCTTCCATAACACGGGTGCGTCGCAGGAGGAGTACGACGACGCGAACGGCGACGGGACGTTCGCGCGCCTTTTCATCCCGGATCTCGCCACGCGCTCCCGCCGGCCGGACGACTTCCTTCCCGCGACACCGCAGCACCCGAACGCGCGCGAGACCTTCAAGGCCGTTCCGTCGCACGCGCGGCCGGGCGCGGCGGACCTCGGCCTCTGGAACGTCTTCGCGAACCCCGACTTCCCGGGGCCTCAGCCCTCGCTTCAGCGCGCGCTCGCCGTGCTCGGCGACACGCCCGACAAGGTCCTCCCGAAGACGATCGCGTATTTCAAAACGCCGACGCTGCGCGACCTCGGGCAGTCCGGCCCTTATCTCCACACCGGCCGCAAGCGCGAGCTCGAGGAGGTCATCGCGTTCTACATCGATTCGGCCCGAAAGGTCCGACAGGGCAAGCTGCGGAACCCGTCTCCCGAGCTGGCGGACATTTTCCTCGCCGACGGCGACGTCGATCCCCTCGCCGCGTTCCTTCGCGCGTTGAACGAGGACTACGACTGATGGAGACGCTCGTCCGCCACCTCGCGGTCATGGGGACCGCGTTCGCGCTCACGATCTCGGCGCCGACCCGCGGGCGTGCGCTCGACGCGAGCGAGGCGGCGGTGCGGGCGGTCGAGGCGGCCGACCGCCTGCTTTCCACGTGGCGGGACGACACGCCTCTCGCCCGCCTGAACGCCGCGCCACCGCGCGTTTCGCGCGAGGTGCCGGCGGCGCTCTTCGATCTCTTGAAGAGAGTCTTCGAATGGGACGAGACGACGGGCGGCGCGTTCGAACCCGCGGTGGCACCCCTCGTGAGGGCGTGGGGGCTGAGAGGGCCGGGGCGCATCCCCACGTCCGCGGAGTTGCTCGCCGCGCGCCGCGCCGTCGGCCCTTCCCTCTTCACCTTCAAGGAATCCTCCTCTTCCTTCTCCGTCTCCCGCCGCGACGCTCTCGCCGGCATCGACGAGGGCGCGTGGGGCAAGGGCTGGGCGCTCGACAGGGCGGCCGAGGCGGCCCGTGCCGCGGGAGCCTCGTCGCTCGTCCTCGACCTCGGCGGGCAGGTCCTCGTCCGCGGCGCGGCGATGCCGGTGGCCGTCGCCGATCCCCGCGATCGCGCCCGCACCATCGCGACGCTTCGCCTGAAGAATGCGTCCGCATCGACCTCTGGCAACTCAGAGCGAGGCCTCGTCGTGAACGGCCGGCGCATCGGCCACATTCTCGACCCGCGCACCGGAGAGCCCGCTCCGGATTTCGGCTCGGTGACCGTCGTCGCGCCGGAGGGCCTCACGGCCGACGTCCTCTCGACGGCGTTCTTCGTCCTCGGGCCGAAGGACGGCATGGCGCTCTCCGAGCGGCTGCGGGCGGCCGGTGTGGCGAACGAAGCGCTGTTTTTCCTGGAAGATGAAGAGGGGCAGGCGCCGCGGGCGACCATGTCGCGCGGGATGAAGCGATTGATCGCCCTCGAGCCCGGTCGCGCCGTCGCGTCAGGCCCGCCCCTCGCGCGCACCGCTGGCGACGGCGCGCCATCCCCTCTTCCCCATTCGAAGAAATCCGAAGGAGTCCACCCATGACCCACCGGCCCTCGACGTGCTCCCGCGGCGCCTCTGCAATCGGTCTCTCTTTCCTTCTCGGCAGTCTTCTCTTCTCCCTTCCCGCCCGCGCCGACGACCCGCCGAAAGCGCCCGATACCCCGACGGATTCCCGCACGGACGCCGAGAAGCTCAAGGACCTCGAGCGGAAGATCGACGTCCTCACGAAGGAGATCGAGTCGATGCGACTGGGCGAGACGCCGTCAGCATCTCCCGCGGCGCCGGGCGCCGCGGCGGCGGTGCCTGCCCCGTCGACGCCCACGCTCGGCCTCGGACCGTCGGCCTCGAAGGTCTACGCGAGAAACGGAATCTCGATCGGCGGCTACGGCGAGACGATCTTCCAGGACTTCTCGACGACGCGTCAGGACGGATCGCCCTCGAACCTCACCCCCATCGTCGACGTCGCGCGGGCCGTCCTCTACTTCGGCTACAAGTTCGACGACCACTTCGTCTTCAACAGCGAGCTCGAGTTCGAGCATGCCGTGACCGCCTCCGACAAGGAAGGCGAGGCCGAGATCGAGTTCGCCTACATGGACTGGCTGAGCCGCTCGAAGGCGTTGAACCTCCGCGCGGGCCTCATGCTCATCCCCGTCGGCCTCATCAACCAGCTCCACGAGCCCCCGGTTTTCCTCGGCTCGCTACGCCCGGACGTGGAAACGATCATCCTGCCCTCGACGTGGCGCGAGATCGGCGTCGGCGGGTGGGGCGACGTCGGGCCCTTCTCGTGGCGCCTCTATCTCGTGAACGGGCTCGACGCCTCCCGCTACGCTGCCGACGGCCTGAAGGAAGGGAGCGGCGAGGGCTCGCTCGCCCTCGCCCGGAGCTTCGCCGTGACGGGCCGGATCGACTACACCGGCCTCCCCGGCGTTCTCGTCGGCGGCTCGTTCTTCAGCGGGAACTCCGGCCAGGGACAGGTCACGCCGTCGGGAGATTCCTTCGCCGGCCGGACGACGTTTCTCGATCTTCATCTCGACGCGCGCTGGCGCGGCGCGCAGTTCCGCGCCGTGTGGGCGCGTTCCACCGTCGGAGACGCCGCCGCGATCGACGAGCTGAACGGCTTCGAAGGCAAGGAGTCCGTGGGCAGCCGGCAGGAGGGCTGGTACGCCGAGGCGGGATTCGACGTCCTCTCGCTCGTCCCGAAGACGCGGATGTTGCTGATTCCATTCGTGCGATACGAGGCCTACGACACGCAGGCCGCCGTGCCCGCGGGCTACGCGCGGGATCCGGAGAACGACGTCCGGGTCGTCACGATCGGGGCGAACTTCAAGCCGATCCCCCAGATCGTCGTGAAGGCCGACGGGCAGTGGCGGCGGAACGCGGCGTACACGGGGGTGAAGCAGTTCAACATGGCGCTGGGGTACGAGTTTTGAGAAGAGAAGACCAAGAGAAGAAAGAGAATTTGCTTGGAAGGAAGGAGGAGCTCGGGCGGCGCCCCGCTCCGCGCCAGCCAGGCTCGCGCGCCCGCCGCTCCACATTCCCTCCTTCATTCATGGAAATCTCTCTCTTCCTCGTTCTTTCCTCTTCCTCGTTCGTGTTCGGAAAGAGCTTTCTGACGCAGGAGGAAGCCCTCCGTCTCGCGTTCCCGAAGGGGGCCGTCGTCACGCGGAAGACGGCCTTCCTTTCCGACGCGGACCGGGCCGAGGTCGCGCGCCGCTCCGGCGGCTCGCCGCCGCCCGGCCTCGTCGTTTCCTACGCCGCGGCGGTCGACGGGAAGGACGCGGGAACCGCGTACTTCGACACGCACGTCGTGCGCACCGAGCCCGAGACCCTTCTCGTCGTCGTCGACCCGAAGGGCGCCATTGCGCGGATCGAGATCCTGTCCTTTTCGGAACCGGAGGAGTACCTCCCGCGCGAAGCCTGGTACGGGCAGTTCACCGGCAAGAGCCTGACGGACGAGCTCTCGGAGAAGAGAAGCGTCCGGGCCGTCACGGGCGCGACGATCACCGTGCGCGTGACCGTCGAGGCGGCGCGGCGCGTCCTCGCGCTGGACGCGTTCCTGAAGGAGAAAGGGCGCCGATGAAGCGCCGGGCCGCGGCCCTCAACCATCTCGCGTGCGCCTGCGTCGGGCTCTCGGGCCTCGCGTACGGCGTCATGAAGTACTTCATGACCGGCTCGGACCCCGACTCGAGGGCCGGGCCCGCGTGGCAGCAGCCGATGCTGAAGGTCCACCTGCTCACGGCGCCGCTCCTGATCTTCGCGCTCGGCCTCGTCTTCAGCGGCCACGCGCTCGCGCGCTTGCGGGCCGGCGAGGACCCGGGCCGCTCGAGCGGCGCCGGCCTCCTCGCGCTCGCCGCGCCGCTCGTCCTGACGGGCCCGCTCGTCCAGGTGCTCACGGGAGACGCCGCCCGGCGGTGGACGGGCTGGATCCACGCGGCGCTCGGCGTCGTCTACGTCCTCGCGTACGCCGCGCACCTCCTGAAGAGGCGACCGCCCCCCGGGGACGCGTCCCCCTAGCGGGCCCGCGGCGGCCGCGGCAGCCAGCGGTTCGTGACCCTCTTGTAGTCGCGGTAGCTCTCGCCGAAGCGCCGCTCGAGACCCGGCTCCTCCACGAGGACCACGAAGAGGTGGACGAGACCCCAGGCCGCGGCGGCGAGCGCGACGACGGACGGCGAGCGGAGCGCGAGGCCGCAGCCCGCGAGCGTCGCGACCCCGCCGAGGTACATCGGGTTCCGGACCCACCGGAACGGTCCCACGGCGACGAACCGGCGCGGCGGGTCGAAAGGAGCGGCGGTCCCCTCGCCCTTCACGACGAAGAGGCCGACGCACGCGAGACCGAGGACCGCACCGCACGCCGCGAGCGCGACGCCCGGGAGGAGAAACGCGAACGGCAGGTATCGACCCGCGGCCACGTCGCCCTCGCGCAGGCGGGCGGCGCCCCAGCCCCAGAGGAAGATGAAGCCGGAGGCGTATAGCAGCGCGCGGATCGCGACGAATACTCGTCCCATCGTGAATTCAACCTCCAAAGAGAACGAGCGATTTTCCTAGAGGGTGAAGAGAAGTGGGAAGAGAGGCGTGCCGACGAAACGACCGTCCGCTCCGGCGCGCGAGCTTCCCCTCTTACCTTCTGAGAAATCTCCTGTCTCCTCTCTTCCTACTCCGAACCGCTCTTTCCCTTCCCGAGAGCCGTCAACCCGGACAGCCCTCCTAGGCCCATCGTCTCGACGGCGCTGGAAGGCACGATGACCATCGAGCCTTTCTCCTTGATCGCCTCGTAGAGCATGTTCATCGCGCGCAGGTGGAGCGCGAGCGGCTTGTCCCGGTAGGAGTCGCCCGCGGCGACGAAGCGCTCCGCGATCTCGGTCTCGGCGGTGCCGAGGATGATGCGCGCCTGGCGCTCGCGCTCGGCCTGCGCCTGGCGCGACATCGCGTCCTCGAGGTCCGCGGGAATCCTCACGTCCCGGATCTCGACGGACTGGACCGTGATGCCCCACGGGTTCGTCTTCTCGTCGAGGATCGTCTGGAGCTGCTTGCCGAGCTGCTCGCGCTCCGTGATCATCTCGGCGAGCTGGTGGCGGCCGATCGTCTCCCGGAGCGCGGTCTGCGCCGAGAGCGCGATCGCGTCGAGATAGTCCGCGACCTCGAGCACGGCCTTCTGCGCGTCCCAGACGGTCCAGAAGACGATGGCGTCGACGTTCACGGGAACGGTGTCCTTCGTCAGCGCCGACTCGGCCGACACGTCCGTCACCCTCACGCGCTGGTCGACGAGGTGCGAGACCTGGTCCACGATCGGGACGAGGACGAAGAGCCCGGGCCCCTTCAGACCCTGGAACTTCCCGAAGCGGAGGACGACGGCCCTCTCCCACTGGTTCGCGACCTTGAGCGAGAAGAGGAAGATGACGCCGACGAGGACTCCGGCGACGACCGGGAACGGCGAGCCCGTCGCGGCCGTGAGCGCGACGCCCGCGACGGCCCACAGGACGAACGCGAGCAGACTCACCCCGCTGACGTACCGGCGCGACTCGCTGTCCTTCTCGCTCTGTCGCCGGCGCTTCTCGGACGCGGTCGAGCGGCGCGGTCCGCCGGCGGCCGCGCGCACGTCCTGCGCCTGCTCGGCGATCTGTTTGATGATCCTCGAGATCATGGTCGTCTACCTCCTGCCGGCGTCCTCGGTCTTCGCGAGGAGCGCTTCGGCGAACTCGTCGGTCGTGAATCCCTGCGAGGCGGCGGTCGTGAGGAACTGGTCGACGAGGCGCTCGAGCGCCCTCCGGCGGTCGGCGGCTTTCCTCTCCGGCCTGCGCGCGGAGACGAACGTCCCGGTCCCCTGCTGCGTCTCGACGATCCCCCGGATCTCCATCTCCCGGTAGGCGCGCGCGATCGTGTTGAGGTTCACGGAGAGCTCCACGGCGAGCGCGCGCACCGTCGGGAGCTGGGCCCCCGGCTTCAGCCGCCCGTCCGCGACGGCCAGGAGCACCTGGTCGATGACCTGCCGGTAGAACGGCACGCCGGACGACGGGTCGAGGCGGAACGGGGGGCTCGCCACGTCGTTAATGTACTAGTCAACTAGTACAATGTCAAGAGCGGATCAGACCATGTCGGCCAGGGTCGCCTTCTCGAGCTTCGCGGATACGAAGTCGCGTATTTCCTTGAAGATGCGAAGCAGCCGCTTTTCTCTCTCGACCGGCGTCGGCTCGTAGAAATAGGTACTCACGGACTCGGTGGGCGCGAGGGCGCCGTCCAGGAGCCGGATGACCTCGGCGAGCGTGATCTTCGACGCCGGGCGGCCGAGCCGATAGCCGCCGTGCGGGCCCTTCTGGCTCTTCACGAGCCCGGCGCGCTTGAGCGCCATCAGGAGCTGCTCTAGGAATTTCGGCGGCAGACCCTGCGCCTCGGAGATCGCCGAGACGGCGATGTATCCCTCCCCTTTCGCGCGCGCGAGGTGGATGAGCGCGAGCAGGGCGTATTCGCTCCGGCGGGTGAGCTTCACGAAGTCATTCTCCCTCCGGGCAATAATACTTGACTAAGTCAGTGGGATAAATAATATAACGGAGGACTGAAGAGAGAGAAGACCTTCTGAGAAGGGCAAGAGGACATGGCGCCGATCGTTCAGAAGCCGTCGAGCCGAAGCGCAGGGCGCGCCGCGCGCACCTCCGCGCCCCGGGGCCCCTCGCCCACGCCCGGGGCGAGACTCGCCCTCGCAGGGGCCGCCGCCGCACTCGCTCTTCTCTTCACGTTCAAAGAAATCTCCCCTTCGTCTTTTTCTTCTTCCCTTGCCGCCGCTCCCGCAGGCCAGACCCTCCTGAACGTCTCGTACGACGCCACGCGCGAGCTGTACGAGGACATCAACGCCGCGTTCCGGAAGACGTGGGAGCCGGCGCACGGGCCGCTCACGATCCACCAGTCCCACGGCGGCTCCGGCAAGCAGGCCCGCGCCGTGATCGACGGCCTCGAGGCGGACGTCGTCACGCTCGCCCTCGCTTCCGACATCGACGCGATCGCGGAAAAGTCCGGCCTTCTCCCGCCGAGCTGGCGGACCCGACTTCCGCAACGGAGCGCGCCCTTCACGTCCACCGTCGTTTTCGTCGTACGCAAAGGCAACCCGAAGGGAATCCGCGACTGGGACGACCTCGGAAAGCCCGGAGTCGTCGTCATCACGCCGAACCCGAAGACCTCGGGGGGCGCGCGCTGGAACCACCTCGCGGCCTGGGGCTGGGCGGTCCGGCGGCCGCGGGGAAGCGAAGCCTCCGCCCGCGACTTCCTGAAGCGGCTCTACCGGAACGTCCCGGTTTTCGACGCGGGCGCGCGCGGTTCGACCGTCACGTTCGCCGAGCGCGGGCTCGGGGACGTCCTCGTCGCGTGGGAGAGCGAGGCTCTCCTCCTCGCGAGGGAGATCGGAAGGGACCGGTTCGAGGTCGTCGTCCCGTCCGCGAGCATCCTCGCCGAGCCGGTCGTCGCGCTCGTCGACGGCAACGCCGACCGGCACGGGACGCGCGCGGCCGCGCAGGCCTACCTCGAGTTCCTCTTCACGGACGAGGCGCAGGAGATCGCCGCGAGGCACCACTACCGCCCGCGCTCGGCGGCCGTCATGGCGCGCCACGCGGCAGATTTTCCGAAGATCTCCCTCTTCACCGTCGACGAGGTCTTCGGGGGCTGGAGAACAGCGCAGAAGGCGCACTTCGAGGACGGAGGCGTCTTCGATCAGCTCGCCGCGCCGGGCCGATGAAGCACGCCTCCCGCCGGCATGGCGTCCTCCCCGGCTTCTCTCCGGCGCTCTCGGTCGCGAGCCTCTACGTCGGGCTCGTCGTCGTCGTTCCGCTCGCGGCGCTGGCCCTCAGCGCCGCGAGCCTCACCGGCGCGGACTTCGTGCGCGTCGTCACGGCGCCACGCGCCCTCGCCGCCTACCGCCTGAGCTTCGGGGCCGCGTTCCTCGCGGCCGTCCTCGACGTCGCCTTCGGCCTCCTCGTCGCGTGGGTCCTCGCCCGGTACCGCTTCCGCGGGCGCGCTCTCCTCGACGCGTTCGTCGACCTGCCGTTCGCGCTGCCCACGGCGGTCGCCGGCCTCACGCTGACGGCCCTGTACTCCCCGAGCGGATGGATCGGACGCTTCCTCGAGCCGCTCGGGCTCCGGGTCGCCTTCGCGCCCGCGGGCATCGTCCTCGCGCTCGCGTTCGTCGGCCTGCCGTTCGTCGTCCGGGCCGTCCAGCCGGTCCTCCTCGAGCTGGACCCCGAGCTCGAGGAGGCGGCGGGCGTCCTCGGCGCGTCGCGCCTGCAGGCGTTCCTTCGCGTGATCCTCCCGAACCTCGTGCCTCCGCTCCTGACGGGCTTCACCCTCGCCTTCGCGCGGGCGCTCGGCGAGTACGGCTCGATCGTCTTCATCTCCGGCAACCTCCCGATGAGAACCGAGATCGCGCCGCTCCTCATCGTCACGAAGCTCGAGCAGTTCGACGAGGCCGGGGCGACCGCGATCGCGATCGTCCTTCTCCTCGCGTCCTTCGCGCTCGTCTTCGCCGTCAACGCGCTCCAGCGCTGGACGCGGCGGCTCGCCGGCGCCTCCGCGATGGCCGCGAGCCGCGGCTTCCGACCCGCGCCCACGCTCGCCGAGAGGCCCGCCGCCCGCGCCGGCCTCGTCGGCGCCGCGGTCGGGTTCCTCGGCCTCTTCGTCCTCGTACCCCTCGTCTCCGTCTTCGCCCAGGCCCTCCGCAAGGGGCCGGCCGCGTACGTCTCGGCCATCACCGAGCCGAACGCCCTCGCCGCGATCCGGCTGACGCTCCTCACGGCGGCCATCACGGTGCCCTTCCACCTCGTCTTCGGGCTCCTGACGGCGTGGCTCGTCGCGAAGTTCCGGTTCCGCGGCCGGGGCCTCCTCGTCACCCTCGTGGACCTGCCGTTCGCGGTCTCTCCGGTCATCGGCGGCCTCGTCTTCGTCCTCCTCTTCGGGCGGCGCGGCCTCCTCGGACCGCTCCTCGAAACGTTCGGCGGGAAGGTGATCTACGCGGTGCCCGGCATCGTCCTCGCGACCGTCTTCGTGACGTTTCCGTTCGTGACCCGGGAGGTCCTCGCGGTCATGGAGGCCCAGGGCAACGACGAGGAGGAGGCCGCGCTCACGCTCGGCGCGAGCGGCTGGCAGACGTTCTTCCGCGTCACCCTCCCGAAGGTCCGCTGGGGCCTCCTGTACGCCGTCGTCCTCTGCAACGCGCGCGCGATGGGGGAATTCGGGGCCGTCTCCGTCGTCTCGGGCCACATTCGCGGCGTCACGAACACGATGCCCCTCCACGTCGAGATCCTCTACAACGAGTACGACCTCGCCGGCGCCTTCGCCGTCGCCTCGCTCCTGACGTTTCTCGCGCTCGTGACGCTCGCGGTGCGGAAGCTCGAGGAGGCGCGGGGGGAGGCGCGATGAGCGTCGAGGTCCGCCATCTCGCGCGCCGCTTCACGGACGACGGGCCGCCCGCGGTCGCCGACGCGTCCTTCACGGCTCCCACCGGCGCGATCACGGCGGTCCTGGGGCCGTCCGGGGCCGGGAAGTCCACGGTGCTCCGGATCATCGCGGGCCTCGAGGAGCCCGACGCCGGGCGCGTCCTCGTCTCGGGAGAGGACGTGACGGAGATGCCCGTGAAGGCACGCGGCGTCGGATTCGTCTTCCAGGGCTACGCCCTCTTCGGGCACCTGACGGTGCGCGAGAACGTGGCCTTCGGCCTGCGCGTGAGGCGCGTCCCGGGCCGAGAGGCCCTCGCGAGGGCCGACGAGCTCCTCGCCCGCGTCCAGATGGAGGGCTTCGGCCGGCGGCGGCCGTCCGAGCTCTCGGGCGGGCAGCGCCAGCGCGTCGCGTTCGCGCGGGCGCTCGCCGTCGACCCGCGCGTCCTGCTCCTCGACGAGCCGTTCGGCGCGCTCGACGCCGGCGTGAGGCTCGAGCTGGGGGAGTGGCTCCTCCGTCTGCACGACGAGACGGGCCTCACGACGCTCCTCGTCACGCACGACCAGCCCGAGGCCTTCGCCCTCGCGTCGCACCTCGTCGTGCTCTTCGACGGCGCCGTGGCGCAGGCCGGCACGCCCGCGGACCTCCGGGCGCACCCTTCGGACGAGCGGCTCGCGTCGTTTCTCCGGGTCGTGCGGCGCCCGCCCGCCTCCGCCTGACGCGGGGCCGGCCGACCGGTTAACCTTCCGCGGGGGGAGGAGCCCATGCCCCAGGCCGGCCCGCTCGATCCGGAGTCGCTCCGCCTCGCGGAAGACTGTGCGCGCAAGTCGAACTGGAAGCGCTGGGGGCCGTATCTCTCCGAGCGCCAGTGGGGCACGGTCCGCGAGGACTACAGCGCGAACGGCTCGCCCTGGGCCTACTTCACGCACGACGCGGCCCGCTCGAGGGCCTACCGGTGGGGAGAGGACGGGATCGCGGGCTTCTCCGACCGCCACGGCCTCGTCTGCCTCGCGCTCGCGCTGTGGAACGGCAGGGATCCGATCCTCAAGGAGCGGCTCTTCGGCCTCTCCGGCCCCGAGGGCAACCACGGGGAGGACGTCAAGGAGTACTGGTTCTACCTCGACGGGACGCCCACGCACTCCTACATGCGCATGCTGTACAAGTACCCGCAGCGGGAGTTCCCCTACCGCGACCTCGTCGCGGAGAGCGCCCGGCGGAGCCGTCTCGACCCCGAGTACGAGCTCCTGGACACGGGGATCTTCGCGGAGAACCGCTACTTCGACGTCTTCGTGACCTACGCGAAGGCGTCCCCGGAGGACATCCTCGTCACGATCGAGGCGCTCAACCGGGGCCCCGAAACGGCGCCGCTGCACCTCCTGCCCACGATCTGGTTCCGGAACACGTGGTCCTGGGGCCTCGACGCCCGCATGCCTCGTCTCGCCGGCGCGGAGCCGCCGGCGGGGGGCGCGGCGATCTCCGTCCAGCACCCGTACTACGGGAACCGGACGCTCTACGTGCACGGGAACCCCGACCTCCTCTTCACCGAGAACGTGACGAACGCGCGCCGGCTCTTCGGCGCCGAAAACGAGTGCTCCTTCGTCAAGGACGCGTTCCACGACCGCGTCGTGCGCGGCGCCGAGGACGCCGTCAACCCCGCGGGATCGGGGACGAAGGCCGCCGCGTGGTTCCGCCTCGACGTCCCGGCCGGGGAGTCCCGGACGGTCAGGCTCCGCCTCGGGGACCGGCCGACCGCGGCGCCGTTCGGAGAGGAGTTCGACCGCGTCGTCGCCGATCGCCGGAGAGAGGCCGACGCCTTCTACGCGCACGTGATCCCCGCCGGCCTCTCGGACGACGGGAAGAACGTCATGCGGCAGTCGCTCGCGGGGATGCTCTGGGGGAAGCAGTACTACGGCTACGACGTCGCGCGCTGGCTCCGCGGCGACCCCGACCAGCCGCCGCCGGCGCCCGAGCGCCGCCGCGGGCGCAACGCGGGCTGGCAGCACCTCTACAACGCGGACGTCCTTTCGATGCCCGACAAGTGGGAGTACCCCTGGTACGCGTCGTGGGACCTCGCCTTCCACACGATTCCGCTCGCGCTCGTGGACCCGGATTACGCGAAGGCGCAGCTCGTCCTTCTCCTGCGCGAGTGGTACCTCCACCCGAACGGGCAGCTCCCCGCCTACGAGTGGAACTTCTCGGACGTGAATCCCCCGGTTCACGCCTGGGCGGCGTGGCGCGTCTACAAGATCGACGCGAAGCGCTCCGGAAAGCGCGACCGGATGTTCCTCGTCCGTGTCTTCCACAAGCTGCTCCTGAACTTCACGTGGTGGGTGAACCGCAAGGACGAGAGCGGGAACAACGTCTTCCAGGGCGGGTTCCTCGGTCTCGACAACATCGGCCTCTTCGACCGGAGCAAGCCTTTGCCCGCGGGCATGACCCTCCAGCAGTCGGACGCGACGAGCTGGATGGGGATGTACTGCCTGAACATGGGCGCGATCGCCCTCGAGCTCGCCCGCGAGGATCGGGCGTACGAGGACATCGCCTCGAAGTTCTTCGAGCACTTCATGTACATCTCGAAGGCGATGAACGCGCCCGAGAAGGGCGGCACGGGCCTCTGGGACGACGCGGACGGGTTCTTCTACGACAACCTCTGCCTCCCCGACGGGCGGCGGATCCCGATGCGGATCCAGTCCATCGTGGGCCTGATCCCGCTCCTCGCGGTCGAGACGCTCGAGCCGCAGGTCGTCGAGGCGTTTCCGGGCTTCCGCAGGCGCATGCAGTGGTTCCTCGATCACGGCGCCGCGTACGGAACCCGGATCGAGACGGAGACGACGGCCGCGGGCACCCGCCGCCTCCTTTCCCTCGTCGGGCGCGACCGGCTCCGGCGCATCCTCGCGCAGCTCCTCGACCCCGGGCGGTTCCTCTCCGACCACGGGATCCGGTCGCTCTCGAAGGTGCACCGCGACCACCCGTACGTCGTCCCGTGGGACGGCAGCGAGCTGCGCGTCGACTACGAGCCCGCCGAATCCACGACGGGCCTGTTCGGCGGCAACTCGAACTGGCGCGGGCCGGTCTGGTTCCCCGGGAACTTCCTCCTGATCGAATCGCTCCAGAAGTTCCACCACTTCTTCGGCGATTCGTTTCTCGTCGAGTTCCCGACCGGGTCCGGACGGGAAATGACGCTCTGGGAGGTCGCCACCGAGCTGTCCCGGCGGCTCACCAGCATCCTGCTCCGGGGGACGGACGGGCGCCGCCCCGCCTATGGCGGGACCGAGGTCTTCCAGACCGACCCCCACTGGAGGGACCTCCTCCTCTTCCACGAGTACTTCAACGGGGACGATGGCGCGGGGCTCGGCGCGTCGCACCAGACCGGCTGGACCGGGCTCGTCGCCAAGCTCCTCCAGCAGAGCGGGGAACGGCGGCCGGGGCCCCCCGCGCGGACGGAATAAACCTCCTTCCGGGGGTCATTTCCGGCTGATCGTGTGAGCCCCGTCATGAGACCGAGTCTTCGATCCAGTCGCATTCTCGGTTGCGTAGTGATAGAACGGGAACCATCAATCGCACTCTTTGAAGGAGGAAACCCATGAATCGTCGTCAATTCGCCACGACCATCGGTGCCGCCGTCGCCGGCCTCGTCGCCGGAAAGACGCTCCTCGCGGACGACAAGCCGGCTGACGAGAAGCCGGCCAAGCACGTCTGCAAGGGCCACAACGCGTGCAAGGGACAGGGGGGCTGCGCGAACAAGGAGAACTCCTGTGCGGGCCAGAACGCGTGCAAGGGCAAGGGCGGCTGCGCGACCTCCGCCAAGCACGAGTGCGCCGGCAAGAACGAGTGCAAGGGCCAGGGGGGCTGCAAGTCGGGCGACAACAAGTGCGCCGGCAAGAACTCCTGCAAGGGAAAGGGCGGCTGCGCCGTCCCCATCCCGGAGAAGCACACGGCCAAGAAGGCCTGAGAAGGTTCGCGTCTCTCATGGGTGACCGCTTCGGACTGCCCGACCTCGGCGTGGGGGTCGGGCTCCGCACCGTCCACTTCGGGCACATCCTCGCGAAGAGGCCCGACGTCGACTTCTACGAAGCTCTCACGGAGAACTTCCTCGATACGGGCGGCCGTCCGCTTCACGTCCTCGACCGGGTCGCGGAGCGGACGCCGGTCGTTCTCCACGGGGTCTCGATGTCGATCGGCGGGACCGACCCTCTCGACTTCGACTACCTCCGGAAGGTCAAGGCTCTGGCGTCGCGGACGAAGGCGCTCTGGGTCTCGGATCACCTCTGCTTCACGGGCGCCATGGGCCGCAACACCCACGACCTGCTGCCACTCCCCTACACGGAGGAGACCCTCAGGCACGTCACGCGGCGGGTCAAGACCGTGGCCGACTTCCTCGAGCGCCCGCTCGTCCTCGAGAACGCGTCCACGTACGTCGAGTTCCGCGCCTCGACGATCCCGGAGTGGACGTTCTTCGACCGGCTCCTCCGCGACGCCGACTGCGGGATGCTCCTCGACGTCAACAACGTCTACGTGAGCTCCTTCAACCACGGCTTCGACCCCGTGGAATACATCGACGGCCTTCCCCACGACCGGGTCGTCCAGTACCACCTCGCCGGCCACACGGACAAGGGCGCGTATCTCCTCGACACGCACAGCGCCCGCGTCAAGGACGAGGTCTGGAGCCTCTTCCGCCACGCGAACGCCCTCACGGGACCGCGCGCGACGCTCCTCGAGTGGGACGAGGACATCCCGGACTTTCCGACCGTCCATGCCGAGGCGAAAAAGGCTCTCGCCCACAGGCCGGCGCCCGAGCGCCTCCCGGAGCGGGCGGCCGCCCATGCCTGACCTCCGCGCGCTCGAGCGCTGGATGCAGTCCGTCGTCGTCCACCCGGGGACGGTCGACGAGGCGATCCGCAGCCGCGGGGCGGCGCGCCACGTGCCGTCGGCGGAGGCCGAGCGGGCGATCCTTCCGTCGACGAGCATGGCGCCCCTCGAGCGGCTCGCCGTCTATCAGGAGATGTACCCGCTGAGGATGCGCGAGGCGCTCGCGGCGGACTACCCCGGCCTCAGCGCCTTCCTCGGGCCCCACGCCTTCGGCCACCTCGCGGCCGATTACGTCGCGAGACACCCGTCGCGAAGCTACACGCTGAACCGGCTGGGTGACCACGTCCCCGTCTTCCTGAGGACGTGGCCGCACCCGAAGCGCGCCTTTCTCCGCGACCTCGCGCGCCTCGAGCTCGCGATCACCGAGGCCTTCGATGCTCCGGAGGAGCGACCCGCCCCCCCGGGCGGCCCCCTCCACGTCGACGCGGACTGGGAGAGCCGCAGATTCGAGGTCGCGCCGACTCTCCGGCTCCTCTCCTTCCGGCATGCCGCCGGCCGCGCGCTCGACGCGCTTCGGTCCGGGGGGCGCGTTTCGGCGCGGCCCGGGGCCGCGTGGGCCGCGGTCCACAGGCGGCACGACGTCGTCTACCGGATGGATCTGACGCGCGGCGAATTCCACCTCCTGTCCGCGCTCGCCGCGCGCGAGCCGCTCGGCCGAGCGCTGCGTCTGGCCGCCCGCAGGGCCGGGAAGCCGCTCTCCCCCGCCGCCGTCCGAAAGGCATTCCGGGTCTGGACGGCGGAGGGGATCCTCCGGGCCTGAACGGCGTGTCGCGCCTGCTGCGACCCGCACTCGCGCTCCTCGTCGCGCTCTCGATCCTCGCGAACCCCGCCTCCGGCTGCTGCGACGACTTCTGGAGCTGCGCGGGCGCCGTCGCGACGGGGGGCCTCTCCTGCGCCGCCGAGGCGGCCGTCACGGCCCTGCAGACCGTCATCGACAAGCTGCTTCGGTCCCGCGCGGATGGGAGCACGGCGTACCAGGCGCAACTGGCGGGCCTGCAGGCCGAGACCCAGCAGCGGCTCGACGCCGTCGCCTCGCAGGTCGCGACACTGGACGCGAACATCGACGCCGCGAGCGCGGAGGGTTCGCGGATCTCCGGCGACGACCAGAGCGCGATCCGTACGGCGCTCGAAGCGCACGCCGCTCCGGCCACCGGCTCGAAGCTCGTCCGGGTCGCTTCGCCGACGCCGACACCCCTTCACGGAGCCTCGTCGTCCCTCTCGGGGGCCGCGGCCCCGCCGGGCGCCGGCGGCTCCCAGCGCTTCTCGAACCTGTCCGGGGAGGCCCTGGCCGCTCTCGGGAACGACCCGTCCCTCGGGGACCTCGCCCGGGACCTCGCGCAGCTCAAGGCCGAGAAGGCGGCCCTCGTCACGAGGATCGGCCAGACGAAAGCGCAGCTCCTCGCCGTCCAGGCGCAGGCGGCCGCCGAGGCGAACGCCGGCTTCTCCCAGGGTTTCGTGAAGCCCCTCGACGACGCCCTCGACGCGCTCCGCGCCGCGCTCGCGAACCCTCTCAACGTGCCCGGCCTCGCGGCGTCGGTCGTGGAGCTCCTCGACCTCGCCCTGAAGGGCCTCGACTCCATCGTCGACCGGCTCGTCGGGGCCGCGCGCCAGCTGGAGGAGGACGCGGCCCGCAAGTTCGACCCGCTCCTGCAGGAGCTCGAAATCATCGCGAACAAGGCCGCCGCGACAGTCGACAAGATGCGGAAGATGACGCTGCTGCGTTCGGCGGCGGAGCGTCAGGCGCTCGCCGGCTCGAACGCGTCGCAGCTCGGCGCGGGGTCGTCGCTCGGCGGTCAGGTGCCGAGGGGCATGCCGACCCCGAATCCCGGCGTGACGTCATCGTTCCCCGCGGGCTCTCAGCGGCCCGTCCCGACGCCGGGACGAGCGCTCCGGTCGGTCGCCTCGCTCCAGTCGGGCTTCGCCGGGGTGCGCACGACGATCGCCACGCTTCTCCCGGCCGTCGCGAGCCTCGGGCAAAGGCCCGCGATCGACGTCGCGCCCTACCGGCTTCGGCTCGGGCCCCAGTTCGACGCGTTCTTCCGCGGCAAACCCACGGCGGAGGCCCGGCAGAAGCGGGACGAGCTGATCCTCGAGGCGCGCCGCCGCTTCGCCTCCGACCCCAGGACGCTGGCGGCCGTCGTCAGGCTCCTCGACGACGAAGCTCGCGCGCGCGGGATCTCCTGACGCCGGAGCCCGGCCCGCTCAGGGCTTCGGCGCCGGGGGCGGAAGATCGCGCGCCGGACACTCGGACCTGAATCCGGCGCGGTTGTGCGAACCGTCGCAGAACGGCTTCGTCTCCGAGTGACCGCATCGGCAGAGGGCGATCGCGGCGCGTCCCGAGAGCCCGAACGGGCGGCCCGCCGCGTCCTCGAGGATGATCGGCCCGCTCACGAGAAGCGGCCCGTTGCTCCGGATGGTGATCTTCGTGTCGCTCACGGGACCTCCCGTCACGCCCTCTTCTTCGCGGCCTTCTCGACGACCAGGAGGCGCTGCCGCGCGGTCCTGAGGAACTCGACGGCGCGAGACGGGCCGTCCCACCCCTCCATGGTCACGTTTCGCGCGACGCCGGGACGCGCCACGACGAGAGTCGGGAAGCCGCGCAGACCGTACCGGTCCGCCAGGCGGAGCATTTCGGGAGCGTTCGTCCCGGTCTCTCGCATCTGGTCGCGGACGAGGACGGGGACGAAATCCCTCGCGATCTGGTCGGCGATCTCCTTCTTCGAGAACACCTGCTGCTCGAGGAGGTGGCACGGCCCGCACCAGGCGGCCGTGAAGAAGTAGAGGACGGGCTTGCCCGTCTTGCGGGCCTCGGCCTCGCCGCCGGCGATGGGCCGCCACCGGACCAGGTCGCGCGCGTTCACGTCGGCGAGCCCGGCCGACGCCAGGGACGCGAGAGCGAGGACGAGAGCGCCCGCGGAACGGCGGATCCCGGGGATTCCCCTCATGCGCCGATGTTAGCGCGACGGAGGAGGACCACCCACGCCCGCGACGCCGTCCGGGATCTCCGCGAGAAGCTCGCGCAGGCTGTGCGGCCACTCGGCCGGCGGACGGGCGAGCGCCGCCCGCACTGCGGGCGTCCGGATGCCCCGCGCGGCCTCGGCGAGGAGGCTCGACGCGAGGAGATCCTGCCCCGCGTCGCGGGCGCGAAGGGCCCGCACCAGAAGAAGGACGGGCGCCTGCAGGGCCCGGTCGGGCAGGGTGTCGAGAAACGCCCGGGCGGCCTCCTCCTGCCCCGAGAGGCGGAGCCCCTCGAGGCGGAGCGCCGCCGTGTACGCGGAGGGCGAGACGTCGAACTGAGTCCGGGCGAGCCGCGCGGCGCGGTCCGGCCGTCCGATGTCGAGGCTGCGCATCGTCTGGTCCGCGAGGCCGGCGAGCCACGCGGGGAAGTACGTCCCCGGGCTCTCGCCGCGCGGCGCCGTGAAGCTCATGAACAGGTGCGGCCAGCGGAACGGCGCCGTGAGGTATTCGACGAGCGGCGTCTGCGTCGTGATGCTCGGAGAGGATCGCGGCACGACCGGCGTCGCGTCCGGGTGCGCCGCGAGCCACGGCGGCGACGCGAGGCGCTCGCGGCGGTCGTCTTCCGTAGCCTCTCGGAGCCGGTTCGCGAGCAGGAACGGGTGGACCCGAAGGGCCGAGAACGAGGAGTCGGACGCCGCCGGCACGTAGCGCGGGAGGAAGTACGCGCCGTCCCGGCCCACGGGCGGCCGGAAGGACGGCGGATACTCGTCGTAGAGCGCCCGCGGGACGCGCGCGAGGCCGGTCGAGGAGACGTAGAAGAACGTCGCCGCCTCCGCTTCCAGGACGCCGAGGAGGTTCACGGAGACTCCGAGGACGAAGAGCGCCGCTCCCGCGATCCGGCCCGCCCGCGAGGCCGCGGCGGCTCCCGCCGCCGCCGCGAGCAGAGGAACGGCCGGCACGAGGAAGCGCGGCCCCCAGCCGCTGCAGCCGTCCCAGGACCACCACCGGGCGTAGAGCGCGACGAGGCCCGCGAGGAGCGCGAGGATCGAGACCGCCGGGCCGCGCGCGTCGGGTCGGCGGGCGAGGCGGACGAGGCCCGCCAGGGCGAGAACGCCGAGCGGGAAGTACAGGAGGAGACCCTTGTTCGGCCCCGCGAGAAGACGCCACGCGCCGTCGAGAAACGGGTGCGAGAAGCGCTGGCCGCGGGAGTAGGAGGAGAACGGCCTGCCGAAGCGCACGATCTCGAAGACGAACATCGCGAGGAGCGGGGGGAGGGCGCCCGCCGCCGCCGCCGCCCACGTCCGGAGGCGCTCCCGCGACGGCGGCCAGGCGCCGAGGGCGAGCGGGAGGAGCACGACCGGAGCGAAGAGGACGTTCACGACCTTCGTGAGGGCGAGCCAGCCCGCTCCGAAGCCCGCCAGAGCCGCGAATCGCAGCGCCGAGCGCCCGTCCGCTCGCGAGGCGCGCGTCGCGAAGAGGAGCGTGAAGACGAGACAGACCGACTGGAGCGGCTCCGTGAAGCCGCACGCCGTGTAGGGCCAGAGAGGCGAGGCGACGGCGGTCCCGAGGACGGCCAGCCCCTGCCCGAAGGCTCCGGCGCCGAGCGCCCCGGCGAGAAGGCCCGCCCCCGCGGCGGCGGCCGCTACGAGGAGCACCTGGAGGAGGACGAAGAGAGTCTGGGAGGTCCGCGCGCCGAAGCGCGCCTCCCACGGCCCGGCCAAAGCGACGAAGGGCACCTCGAGGAGCGGCAGACCCATGCCGTAGGGCGACACGGCGTCGCCGCCGGGGCGCGGGATCGCGAACGTCTGGCCGCGCGAGATTCCGAGCTCGCCCGTCGTCACGATCGCGACGGCCGTGTCGAGCATCTGCTGCTCGTCGCTCACGGTCCCGAACGTCCTCTCCTCCGCCGTCGCGGCGAGGAGCACGAAGGCGGCCGCGACGCACGCGGCGATCGGGCGGGTCAGCGGACGTCCCCGGCGCCGTGGACGGGGAGTGCGGGCCGGCCGGCCCCGGAAAGCGCGCGCCGGACGGCGGCCGCGGGGTCGGTCTCCACGGCGAAGTAGTCGGCGCCCTCGGCCGCGAAGCCCTCGTCCGAGATGCGGTGCATCGCGACGAGGAGCGGGTCGAAGAAGCCGGAGCCGTTGAAGAGCACGATCGGGCGCGCGTGGTGGCCGAGCTGGCGCCACGTGACGATCTCGAAGAACTCGTCGAGGGTGCCGTATCCCCCCGGCAGGGCGAGGAACCCGTCGGCCGCGTCCGCCATCGCCGCCTTGCGTTCGTGCATCGTGTTCACGATCTCGAGATGCGTGAGTCCGCCGTGAGCGACCTCGCGCGCCGCGAGGCCCGCCGGGATCACGCCGAAGACCGGGCCGCCCTCCTCGAGCACCGTGTCCGCGAGGACGCCCATGAGGCCGACGCGGCCCCCGCCGTAGACGAGGCCCGCCCCGGCGCGGACGATCTCGCGGCCGACCGCGGCCGCCTCCTCCCCGTACGCCGGCAGGAGGCCGGCCCGGGCGCCGCAGAAGACCGCGATCATCGGGCGATCGAAGGGCGGCGCCATCGGAGAGATGATGCCCGATCCGGGGCCGGCTGCTAAGGTCCTCGCGTGGAGTCCCCCGACCCGCCCCGCGCCGCGCTCCTCGAGGCCCTCCGACGGCACGTCCCCGGCGACGGGCGCGAGGCCGCGGCGCTCGCGGCGATCGTGAGGCTCGTCGAGACGGAGCCGGGCTGCTTCTCGCGCAGGACGTTCGCGCCCGGGCACGTCACGGGCAGCGGATTCATCGTGCACGCCGGCTCGCGGAGGCTGCTTCTCCACCACCACCGCAGGCTCGACGCGTGGCTCCAGATGGGCGGCCACGACGAAGGAGAAGGCGACCCGCGCGCGACGGCGCTCCGCGAGGGCGCCGAGGAGTCGGGCCTCTTGGACCTCGCTCTCCTCTCGCCGGACATCCTCGACGTGGACGTCCACCCGATCCCGGCGGGAAAGGGCGAGCCTCCCCACCTCCACCACGACGTGCGCTACGCGCTCGTCACCGGGACGCCGTACGCGATCCTCCGGGACGACGCCGAATCGATCGCGCTCCGCTGGTTCTCCCTCGACGAGGCCGTTCGCGCGATGGACGATCCCGACGCGACGCGCGCGATCGGCCGCCTCGCCCGGCTGCTCGACGGCGCCCGGGCCTGACCGGGGCCGGCCTCAACCCCCGAACGAACTCTCGTCGCCCTCCCCGTGGGCGGAGGCCTCGGCGTACATCTCGTCGATGATCTCGCGGTACTTCGAGACGACGACCCGGCGCTTGATCTTGAGCGTCGGCGTCAGCTCCCCGCCCTCGATCGAGAAGTCCTCGGTCAGGAGCCGGAACGCGCGGATCTGGCGCTCGTGAGGCTCGTCGCCGTTGAGGATCTCGATCGCCTGCTTGAACAGCGACAGGACACGCGGGTCCGCGACGAGGTCGCCGCGGGTCCGGTACGCGACGCCGGCACGCATCGCCCAGCTCTCGAGCCTCTCGAAGTTCGGGACGATGAGCGCCGAGAGGAACTTCCGGCGGTCGCCGATGAGAACGGCGGCCGCCACGTACCGCACGGCCTTGAGCGCCGCCTCGATCGGAGCCGGCGCGATGTTCTTGCCGTACGCGTTGATGAGGATCTCCTTCTTGCGGTCCGTGAGCGTCAGGAACCCGTCGAGGTCGAAGCGTCCGATGTCCCCCGTGAGGAACCAGCCGTCCGCGTCGAAGACCCGGGCGGTCTCCTCCTTCTTCCGCCAGTAGCCTCCGTCCATCACGTTCGGCCCCTTCGCGATGACCTCCCCGTCCGGCGCGATGCGGATCTCGACGCCGGGAATCGGCATCCCGACGGTGCCGAGCCGCCACTCGCCCGGACGGTTGCACGCGAGGACGGGGCTCGTCTCCGTGAGGCCGTAGCCCTCGTAGACCTCGATGCCCGCGCCCCAGAGGAACGCCGCGACCTCGTGCGCGAGCGGAGCCCCGCCCGAGATCGCGAACCGGAAGCGGCCCCCGAGCCGAGCCCGGATCTTTCCGAAGACGAGCCGTTCCGCGAGCCGGTGCTTCAGCCTCAGGACCAGCGGCGGGCGTTCGCCGGCCTCGAGGAGCCGCACGCGCGCCGCTCCCGTCTGCACGGCCCACGAGAAGATCCAGCGCCGAGGCGCGGGGGCCGAGTCCACGGCGGCCTGGATGCGCGCGAGCAGCTTTTCGTAGACGCGCGGCACCGCGGCGAAGCAGTGCGGCCGGATCTCGCCGAAGATCTCCGCGAGCCGCTCGATCGAGTCCGCGTAGACGATCGTCGTCGCGCGCGAAAAGAAGAGGTAATCGACCATCCGTTCGAAGACGTGACTGAGCGGCAGGAACGAGAGTGCGACCATCTCGGCCGACACGTCGAAGAGGGTCGAGCACGTCGAGACGTTCGAGACGACGTTCGCGTGCGAGAGAACCGCGCCCTTCGGCTCTCCGGTCGTGCCGGACGTGTAGATCATCGTCGCGAGGTCCTCGGGGAGGACCGACCCCGCGCGCTCCTCCCAGGCCTCGGGGTCCGCGGCGAGGGCCGCAAGCCCCTTCTGGACGATCGTTTCGAACGGCACGGCCCGGCCCTGGCTCCAGGGCACGGCTTCGAGGACGATGACGTGCCGGAGGTCGGGACAGCGGTCGCGCACGTCGAGGACCTTCTGGAGCTCGATCGCGTTCGAGACGACGACGACCTTCGCGAGGGAGTCCTTCAGGATGTACTCGACCTGAGGCGCGAGGTAGGACGTGTAGATCGGGACGGTCAGGGCGCCGAGGGAGAGAGCGGCGAAGTCCGTCATCGGCCACTCGGGCCGGTTCTCGGAGAGGATCGCGACGCGGTCCTGGCGATCGACTCCGAGGAGGGCGAGGCCGAGCGCGAGCCCCCGTGTCCTCTCGCCGAAAGCCTCGGCCGAGAGCGGCGTCCACGCGCCGCTCGTCCGCGACACGAGAAGTTCCGGCTTGCCGCTTGCCGCCGCGAAACGGAAGACGTCGACGAGAGTTCGTGCGGGCAGCGCTTCGATCACGGGTCTCGCAGGGGATTATGCCGCGTCGGGCGTCAGAGAGCGGTGAGCCCCACGGAGAGAACCTCCGCGCAGCCGGTCCGGATCTCGTCGAGGACGGCGGGATCGGGGCGCCCGTCGACCTGGATGCGCGCGCAGGCCGCCTCGGCGCCCGCGAAGACGACGTTCTCCGTTTGCTGGACGTTGATCCCCGCGGCCTTCAGGACTCCGAACACGTGGGCGAGGACGCCGACCCGGTCCCGGTGACGAACGGTGAGGAGGTGCGTCGCCGGCGTGCGGCTCGCGAGGTTCACGGCGTTCGGGACCTCGCCGGTCGCCGCGAACGCCGCGACGATCCGGACGGTCTCGGCCGCGATGGCGTTCTGCGCCTGGTCCGTCGAAGCGCCCACGTGGTGGGTTCCGATGACGCCCGGCAGCTTCACGATCGGGTCCTCGAACGTCCCGGTCCCTCCCGCGGGCTCCCGCGCGAACACGTCGAGACCCGCGCGGAGCCCCTTTCCGCGGATCGCGGCCTCGAGCGCCGGGTGGTCGACGATCTCGCCGCGGCTCGTGTTCACGAAGAAGGCCCCGGGCTTCATCGCCTCGAAGAACTTCGCGTCGAGCATGCCCTTCGTCTCCTTCGTCAGGGCGCAGTGCACGGTCACGACGTCGGACGCCGCCGCGAGCGCGTGGACCGAGTCCGCGCGGGAGACGCCGAGCGTCGCGGCGCGGTCCTCGTCCAGGGATCGGCTCCAGGCGACGACGTTCATCCCGAACGCCCGCGCCCTCGCCACGACCTCGAGGCCGATCGCTCCGAGTCCGACGACGCCGAGGGTGCGGCCGGCGATCCCGCGCGCCTTGCCGTACTCCGCCTTGTTCCAGACGCCGCTCCGGAGATCGACTGCCTGCTCGACGAGGCGACGGTCGAGCGCGAGAACGAGGCCCCACGCGAGCTCCGCGACGGCGATCGCGTTCTTGCCGGGACAGTTCGACACGGCGATGGCCGACGCCGAGGCCGCGGCGAGGTCGATCGTGTTGACGCCGGCTCCCGCCCGGACGATCAGGGCGAGGCCGGAGGCCCCCTCGATCTCGGCCGCGCTCACCTTCGTCGAGCGCACGACGAGGACCTCCGCCCGGGTCTCCGCGAGCCTCGCGCCCAGGGCGGCGCCCTCGAGCTTCGGCTCGTAGACGACCTCGCATCCGAGGCCGGCGAGGCCCGCGAGGCCGGACTCCTCGAACTTGTCGGCGACGAGGACTCTCATGGCGTGCCCTCGAGCTAGAAGCGGTGGACGAAGAGGCCCGAGCGCAGCTTCGGCTCGAACCACGTGGACTTCGGCGGCATCGTGACCCCCGCATCGGCGATCGCCATCACGTCCGAGATCTGCGTCGGATACATCGCGAAGGCGACCGCGCCGCGGCCGGAACGGACGCGCTCCTCGAGCTCCTTCGTCCCCCGGATCCCGCCGACGAAGTCGATGCGCGGGTCCGTGCGCGGGTCGCCGACGCCGAGGATCGGGGAAAGGAGTCGATCCTGGAGGATGGAGACGTCCAGCCGCGACACAGGATCGTTTCCGGCCACCGGCTCCTTCGGGGTGATGGTCTGCCAATTTTCTTCGAGGTAAAGAGCGAAGGTCCCGCGCAGGCGCGGCTCGGGCGCTTCGGCGGGCCGCACGTCGAACCGCTCACTCACCCTTCTAAGAAAATCCTCTTTGGACAGACCATTCAGGTCCTTCACCACCCGGTTGTACGGAAGGATCGCGAGCTGGCGGTCCGGGAAGATCGCGGCCGGGAACCAGTTCACCGGGTGGTCGTCGGGGAGCGGCTTGCCCCCCTCGCGCTCCCGAACGACGGCGCGCGCACGCGACGCCGACGCGCAGCGGTGGTGGCCGTCGGCCACGTAAAGGAGCGGGACGGCCGCGAACGCGGAGAGGAAGAACGCGACGTCCGCCTCGGGAACGGTCCAGAGCGTGTGCCGGACGGAGTCCGGAGCCTCGAAGTCGAACTCGGCGGGACGGGCCGTCACGGAGGCGATGCGCGCGTCGATCGCGTCCACCGCCCGGTACGTCAGGAAGACGGGCTCGGCGTGCGCGGACTGGGCCAGGAGGTGGCGGACGCGGTCGTCCTCCTTGTCGCGGCGCGTCTTCTCGTGCTTGCGGATGACGTCGGCGTCGTAGTCGTCCACGGAGCACGCGGCCACGAAGCCGTCCTGCGACCGGCCCCGCCACGTCTGGCGGTAGACGAGGAGGCGCGGCACGGGGTCCTCGACGAGCGTCCCGTCCGCGAAGAAGCGATCCAGATTCTCGCGCCCCTTCGCGTACACCTCGTCGGCGTGGATGTCGGTCGTCTCGGGGAGATCGATCTCGGGGCGGCAGACGTGCAGAAACGACACCGAGTTCCCGGCGGCGAGGGCGCGCGCCTCCCTCGTGTCGACGACGTCGTAGGGCACGGAAGCGACGCGCGCGGCGAGCGCCTTCGGCGGGCGGCCGGAGCGGAACGTTCGAATGCGGGCCATGTCCCGGAGAGTATCAACCGCCCGGCCGGAACGGGGCCCTTCCCGCGCGCGGGCTTGCCCTAAGTGCTAGACTTTTTCGATCGATCGGACCCCCGGAATCGTGAAAGGAACCCGCGGAATGAAACTGTACGTCGGCAATCTCTCCTATGGCGTGAACGATGCGTCCCTCCGGGCCCTTTTCGAGGCGTACGGCGCGGTGGAATCCGCCACCGTCGTCGCCGACCGCGACTCGGGCCGCTCCAAGGGTTTCGGCTTCGTGGAGATGAGCGATGCGGACGCCCAGAAGGCGATCCAGGCGCTCAACGGCTCGCAGCACGACGGCCGGACGATTCGCGTGAACGAGGCGCGCCCCAAGACCGACGCGCCCCGAGGCCCGAGGGGCCCCCGCTGATCCGTCCCCGGCCGCCCGAAAGCGCACTCTCTCCGCCCAAGAGAATCCTGACGGCCGCGGTCCTCCCGATCGCGGCCTTTTTTCTCCTGGCGGGCGCCGGGCCCGCCGGCGACGACCTCGTGTTCACGGGGGCCCGCGTCGTCGACGGGACGGGTGCCCCGTGGTTCCGCGCCGACGTCGCCGTCTCGGCGGGCCGCATCGCGGCCGTCGGCTCCCTGCCCGAAGCGCGCCTCGCCCGCGCCGCGCGGCGCATCGACGCGTCCGGCCTCTTCCTCGCGCCGGGGTTCATCGACCTCCTCGGGCAGTCCGAGTACAACGTCCTCGTCGACCCGCGCGCCGCCTCGAAGATCACGCAGGGGATCACGACCGAGGTCACGGGCGAGGGAGATTCGATCGCCCCGAACGACGAGAGGATGTTCCGGAGCGCCGAGCCGACGTGGAAGCGCTACGGCGTGAGGGCGGACTTCTTCACGCTCGCGGACTACTTCGCCCGCTTCGCGAAGAGCCCGCCGACGATCAACCTCGGCACCCTAGTCGGGAGCGGGTCCCTGCGCGAACTCGTGATCGGCGGGGAGAACCGCCGCGCGACGCCCGCGGAGCTCGTCCGGATGTGCGGAGAGGTCGAGAAGGCGATGAAAGACGGCGCCCTCGGCCTCTCGTCGTCCCTCCAGTACGTGCCCGACATCTACAACTCGACCGACGAGATCGTCGCGATGGCGAGGGCCGCGGCCCGGCACGGGGGCGTGTACTTCATCCACCAGCGCTCGGAAGGCAACGCGATCGACGCGTCCCTCGACGAGGTCTTCCGGATCGCGCGCGAGGCGCGCATCCCCACGAACGTCTGGCACCTGAAGACGGCCTACAAACGCCACTGGGGCCACATGCCGGTCGTCCTCGCGCGGCTCGAGGCCGCCCGGGCCGAGGGCCTCGACGTCGCGGCGAACGCCTACCCCTGGACGGCCGCGTCGAACCCTCTGTCCTCGTGCCTGCCGCCCTGGATGCGCGAGGGGGGGACCGAGAAGCTCCTCTCCCGCCTCAAGGACCCGGCCCTGCGCGCGAAGGCCAAGGCCGACATGGCGACGGACGCCGACGACTGGGACAACCAGTACTACGGGAGCGGCGGGCCTTCGCGCATCCTCGTCTCGACGGTCCTCACGCCCACGCTCAAACCGCTCGAGGGCAGAACCGTCGAGGAGATCGCGGCGGAGGAGAAGAAGGACCCGCGCGACGCCCTGATGGACGTCGTCCTCGCCGACGGCGGCCGCTCCGACTGCATCTTCTTCTGCATGGACGAGGGCGACGTGCGCGCGGCGCTCGCGCACCGGCTCGTGTCGTTCTGCACCGATTCCGGGGCCTCGGCCACGGACGGCATCTTCTCGGAGGAGAAGTCCCACCCGCGCGGCTGGGCGTCGACGGCGCGCATCTTCGCGACGTACGTGCGCGACGAGAAGGTCCTGCCGCTCGAGGAGGCCGTCCGCAAGATGACGTCCTTCGCGGCGGCCCGCGCCGGGCTCCGGGACCGCGGCCTCCTGAAGGAGGGCTTCCCCGCCGACCTCGTCGCGTTCGACCTCGGGAAGGTCAGGGCGGTCTCGACGTACGCCGACCCCCTCCACTACTCGGAGGGCTTCCCCTACGTGGCGGTGAACGGCGCGCTCGTCGTGGACGGCGGGAGGATCACCGCGGAGCGCCCGGGACGGGCGCTCCTCGGCCCGGGCGCGGCGCGCTGACGGCGACTCCGCTATCGGGCGTTGCTGACCACCGCCTCGATCATGGGCGTGCCGAAGTCGGTCGGCTGGAAGTCGGAGTGCGTTTTCCGCCGCTTCCCGAGGAGCTCGACGACCAGGTCGCCGATCCGGAGGAGGTTCTCCTTGCTCGAGCCTCCGACGTGCGGCGTCATGAGGACGTTCGGCGCCGAGAGGAGCGGGCTGTTCGGATCGGGCGGATCGCTCAGGTAAACGTCGGTCGCGTAGCAGCGGACCTTCCCGGACGCGAGCGCCTGCGCGAGGTCCGGCTCCACGACGATCGAGCCGCGGGCGGTGTTCACGATGACGACGCCGTCCTTCATCTTCGCGATCGTGTGCTCGTTCACGAGGCCGCGTGTCTCGGCCGTGGCCGGGACGTGGAAGCTCACGTAGTCGGCGCGGTGGAAGAGCTCGTCGAGGTCGTCCACGAGCTCGGCGAGCGCGTGGTTCGCGATCTGTGGATCGTAGGCGATGACCTTCATCCCGAAGGCCTGCGCCCGGCGCGCGACCTCGGTGCCGATGAGGCCGGCGCCCACGAGGCCGAGCGTCTTGCCGCAGAGCTCGGTCCTCTTGAGCTCCTTCTTGAGGAAGCGGCCCTGCTTCATCCCGTTGTGTCCCTCGACGAGGCGGTTCGGCACGGCGAGCATGAGAGCCATCGTGAGTTCCGCGACGGCGACCGACGAGGCGCGCGGCGTGTTCTTGACGTCGATCCCGCGCTCGCGGCAGGCCTGGATGTCCACGTTGTCGAGGCCCACGCCGCCGCGGATCACGAGCTTGAGGTTCGGCGCGCCGTTCAGGTACTCGCGGGTCACCTTCGTCTTCGAGCGCACGAGGACGACGTCGGCGTCCTTCAGGCGGGCGGCGTCCGTCAGCACCTCGCCGATCGGGGCCAGCCGCCCGGGGAGGGACTCGTCGAAGGGATCGGCGATCAGGATCTTCATGAGCGTCCTCCTGTTGTCGGGGCGCTCCTCGCCGGGTCCGGCGGGACGTACCCCTCTACAACCTGAGCGCCCCGCGGACGGGCGGCCATGATGAGCCCGTATCAGGCGGGTCCTCCGCGGGCGGTCGTTCGGCGCGAGGTCTCCCGGAATCAGCCCTTCGGGCGCCGGATGAGGCCGACGGCCTCGGTGAGCGCCGCCTGCCCCTCGCCGTTCTCCGGGCTCTCTTCGGCGTCCTGGCGGGGCTTCTCGTCCCCCTCCCCCGGCGCGAGGAAGAGGTTGCTCTCGAGGCCGTGCTGTTTCGTGTACATGTCCCAGTACCGGCCGCGCGCCGCGTAGAGGGTCTCGTGGGTCCCGTGCTCGACGATCAGGCCGTTCTCGACGACGAGGATCTGGTCGGCCCGCCGGATCGTCGAGAGCCGGTGCGCGATCACGAACGTCGTCCGTCCCTTCATGAGGAACGAGAGCCCCTGCTGGATGAGCGCCTCGGACTCCGAGTCGAGGCTCGACGTCGCCTCGTCGAGGATCAGGATGCGCGGGTCCGCGAGGATCGCGCGCGCGATCGAGACGCGCTGGCGCTGTCCGCCCGAGAGCTTGACGCCGCGCTCCCCCACGACCGTGTCGTACCCCTTCTCGAAGCCCTCGGCGAACTCGTCCACGCGGGCGATGCGGCAGGCCTCGAGGACCTGTTCGTCGGGCGCGTCGGGACGCGAGAACGCGACGTTCTCCCGGATCGTCCCGTCGAAGAGGAACGTCTCCTGCAGGACGACGCCGAGGGCGGTGCGGTAGGAGTCCAGGCGCACGATCGAGAGGTCCACGCCGTCCACGAGAACGCGCCCGCCCGTGGGGACGTGGAAGGCCGCGACGAGGCCGATGATCGTGGACTTCCCGGAGCCCGAGGGGCCCACGAGGGCCGTCACGGTGCCGGGCGCCGCGCGGAAGGACACCCCGCGAAGGACCTCCTTCCCCTCGTCGTAGGCGAACCGCACGTCCTCGAACGCGACGTCGCCCGCGAGGGACGCGAGCGCGACCGTCCGCCGCGGGTCGGCGTCCTCGCGGCTCTCGGCGAGGATCTCGCGCGTCCTCTCGAGGCCGGCGAGCGCCTCCGTGAGCTGAGTCCCGATCGCGACGATCTGGAAGATCGGCGCGACGAGGAAGCCGAGGAAGACCGTGTAGGTGAAGAACCCGCCGAGCGTGAGCGTCCCCGCGAGGATCTGCCGCGTGCCGACGAACATGACGACGGCGCCGACGATTCCGAGGAGGACGGTCGAGGAGAGGCTCATGACGCTGGTCGACGTGAGCGTCTTGAGGACGTTGTCGAGGAGGCGCTGGACGCCGGCCGAGAACGTCTTCTCCTCGCGCTCCTCGGCGTGGTAGCCCTTGACGACGCGCACCCCGCCGAGCGACTCGGAGAGCCGGCCCTGGACCTCCGCGTGGAGCTTCGCGCGCTCGCGGAAGATGGGACGGATGGTCCCGAACGCCCTGTTGAGGACGACGCCGAACCCCACGAGGAACGCGAAGGCCATGAGCGTCATCGTCGCGCTGATCTTGAAGAGGACGACGAGCGCGATCGCGGCCGTCAGGAGGCCGCCCACGAACTCGACGAGGCCGGTCCCGATCAGGTTCCTGACGCCCTCGACGTCGCTCATGATCCGCGAGACGAGCGCGCCCGTCTTGTTCGCGTCGAAGTAGGCGACCGGCAGCCGCCCGACGTGCTCCTGCACCTTGCGACGCAGCTCGGCGATGAGCCGCTGCGCGGCCTTCGAGAGGAGCTGCGTGAGCGAGAAGGACGTGACGCCCTGGAGGATCGTCGCGGCCACGACCGCGCCGAGGAGCGGCAGGAGCTTCTCCGTGTGGCGCTTGCCGATCACGTCGTCGATGAGGAACTTCGTCGAGGCCGGAAGGACGAGGCCCGAGACGCGGTTGACGGCCATGAGGACCATCCCGAGCGCCAGGATCCCCTTGCGCGGCGCGACGAGGGCCTTGATGTCCGGAACGAGCGCCTTGAGCCGCTGCGCCTTCGGGGGCTTCGGCCCCTCGTTGCGGAGCCTCCCCCCCGCCCGCTCGGGATTCGGGAGGCGGCCCATCGGGCTCTTTATCGCGGCCACGCCGTCTCCTCTTCCGTGAAGGCGATTCCCCGCGCGGCGAGGCCGGACACGAACGCGTCGAAGAGGCGGGCGTCGCGGCCGAGGTTTTCGGGCGGATGGACCCCCGGCGTGGCGAACGTGCCGTCCGCGAGAAGGCGCACGCCGATCACGCAGGGGTAGCCGGTCGTCCGCGCCATCGAGGTCGCGCCGGACTTCGGGTCGGTCCGGTCGAAGAGGCCGTGGACGAGGCGGAACGAGCCCCCGCCGAGCGTGCCGCACGACTCGATCCGCAGCACCGTGAATTCCTCATCGTCCGGCTCACGTTTCCACTGCGGGAAGAGGAGCGCCTCCGTGACGGCGCGCGGCGCGACGCGCACGCCTCCCGCCTCGACGGGCGTGTCCGAGAAGAATCCGGCGTCCCTCAGGAGCCGCATCTTCTCGGCGTGCCCGGGCCACCGGAGCGTCCTCTCGCAGAGGTTCCGCGCCTTCACCGTCGTCAGGACCGTGCGCAGGCCGTCGCTCAGGAACCCCTCCAGCGTCCCGATGCCCGGGACCTCGAACGGCGCGACCTCGGAAAGAGCGGGCTTCGTCACGATCCGGCCGTCCACGACGACGCGCGCGGGCCGCGTGTACTCCTCGAGGACGTCCGTCGGCGAGAAGACCGCCCGGTACTCCCAGGGAGGCACGCGCCGGAACGGAAGGCCTCCGACGGAGATCACGATCGAGTCGAGCGCGCCGAAGCGCGCCGACGCGCGCCCGCAGGCGAGGTTGGAGAGCCCGGGCGAGACGCCGCAGTCGACGATCGCGGCGGCGCCCTTCTCCTTCGCGAGACCATCGAGGGCGAGCGGGTCCTCGGGCGCGAAGGAGATGTCCGAGAGGGGCTTGCCGCAGTCGAGCACGGTCCTCAGCATCGCGTGGCCGAGAAAGCCCGGCACCGCTCCCGCGACGACGTCCGCCCCGGCGACGGCCTGGGCGATCGCCGAAGGAGACGAGAGGTCCGCGCGCCGTGTCACGAGGCGCGGGATGCCCGCGAGGGCGCCCAGCGCGGACTCGCTCCGGTCGTACGCCGTCACCTCGAAGCCGTCCTCGGCGAGCGTCCGCGCGACGAACGCTCCGACGAGCCCGGCTCCGAGGACGGTGACGCGCGGCACGCGAGACCGATTATGCGTCGGGAGGGCCGGCGGCGCTCTCGCCTATCATTCCCCCGTGGACCTGTCCGCTCCCTTTTCGCCAGAACGGCTCGACCGGGTGCGGACCCTGTCCCGCGAGACGGTCGTCGTTTCGCCCACGTTTCGCGAGGCCGAGACGATCGCGGACCACGTCGCCGCCGTATTCCACGTCCTGCCCGAGACGACGCTCCTCGTCGTCGACGACGGGTCGCCGGACGGGACGGCCGACGCGGTCGCGGCGTTGCGCGCTCGGCACCCGCGCCTCCACCTGCTCCGCCGGCGGCCGCCGCGGAGCTTCACCGGCTCGTACAAGGACGGAATCTCGTGGGCGGCCGAGCGAGGTTTCAGCCGCGTGGTCTCGATGGACGCGGACGGCTCGCACGCCGCGGACTTCCTGCCGCTGCTTCTCGACATGTCGCACGACGCCGATCTCGTCGTCGGATCGCGTTACCTGTTTGGCGTCAGCGTGCTCAACTGGCCGATGCGCCGAGTCTTTCTCTCGGCGTTCGCGAGCGTTTATTCGCGCCTCATCACCGGCGTCCCCTGCGACGACCTCACGAGCGGCTTCTGCTGCTACCGGGTCGACATGCTGAAACAGATCGGGTATCGGGAAATCCGGTCGTCGGGGTACGCCTACCAGATCGAGATGAAGTACCGGATCTGGCGGGCCTCGGGCCAGCTCGCCGAGACGAACATCCTCTTCGTCGAGCGGCGCAAGGGCACGTCAAAGATCTCGTCGGGGCGCATCCTCGAGGGCGTCGTGCGGCCGTTCTGGTGCCGCTTCTGCCTGCCCGGCAGGCCCGCGCAGACGAAGGCCCCGATCAAGCGCGGCTGGGACTCGTGGAGCGAGTGGGGCTCCCCCCTTTGAACGCGCTGGATCGCGCTCCCCTGCTCCTCAAGCTCCCCGCGTTCCGCGCGTTCCATCGGTTCGGCTCCCCGCGGCTCCTGCCGGTCAACCTCACGGTGAGCGTGACGTACACGTGCCCGTCGCGCTGCAAGACCTGTGACATCTGGCAGAAGAAGGTCCCGGACTTCACGCTCGACGAGTACGAGAAGACGTTCCGCTCGATGGAAGGCGTGCCGATCTGGGTGACCGTCTCCGGCGGCGACCAGTTCGTCCGCTCGGACCTGCCCGAGATCTTCGGCCTCATCCGCCGGATCCTGAGGCCGAAGATCATCAACCTCCCGATGAACGGGCTCCTGACGAAGCAGATCGAGAAGCAGATGCCCGGCATCGTCGAGGCCACGAAAGGCTCGAAGCTGATCGTGAACCTCTCCCTCGACGACATCGGCGTCCGCCACGACGAGATCCGCGGCGCGCGCGACAACTGGGAAAAGATGATGAAGGCGCGCGAGATCATCCTCGCGCTCCAGAAGACGAACCCGCACCTCACGGTCGGAATCCACACCGTCGTTTCCAGCCACAACGTCGCGCGGATCCCGGAGATCCACGCGGAGCTCAAGAAGCTGAATCCCGACTCGTACATCACGGAGGTGGCCGAGGAGCGCGTCGAGCTCGGGACGATCGGAAAGGACATCACGCCGTCCGCCGACGCGTACGCGGCCGCCGCGGACTACCTGATCGCGGAGATGCGCAAGAACCGCCTCCGCCACCCGATGGGCCGCCTCGTCGAGAGCTTCCGGCTCGAGTACTACCAGCTCGTCAAGGAGTACCTCGAGCGCCGGGAGCAGGTCATCCCGTGCTACGCCGGCTGGGCGTCCGCCCAGATCGCGCCCGACGGCTACGTCTGGGGGTGCTGCATCCGCGCCGAGTCCGTCGGCGGCCTCCGCGAGAACGGCTACGACTTCGGCACGGTGTGGTTCTCGCCCGAGGCGGACCGCTTCCGCAAGAGCGTCTACAACCGCGAATGCGCTTGCCCACTCGCAAACGCGAGCTACACGAACATGCTCGTCTCACCCCGGTCGCTGGCGCGCGTCGTGCGCAACTGGCTCTCGTGACGCACCGCGCTTTCGCGTAAACTGCCACCGATGCGCGTCGTCGCCGGCGTCATGGCCTGCAACGAGGAGCAGACGATCGGCCCGCTCCTCGAGGCGCTGCTCGCGTCCCGTCCCGCCGGCGAGCCGATCGAGCGGATCACGGTCGTCTCGAGCGCCTGCCGGGACCGCACGAACGAGATCGTGCGCTCCTTCTCCGCCCGGGACCCCCGCGTCGCCCTGATCGCCGAGCCCGAACGCCGCGGGAAGTCCGCGGCGATCAACTCCTTCCTCGCCTCCCGGCCGCCCGGGACCGACGTGACCGTGATCGCGAGCGCCGACGTCCTCCCCGAGCCCGGCGCGACGGACGCGATCGTCGCGTCGTTCGCCGACCCTGCCGTCGGGATGGCGGGAGGTAGGCCCGTCCCGCGCAACGAGGGGAACACGCTGCTCGACCGGATGGCGCGTCTCATGTGGCACCTCCACGACTGCGTCGCCCGCCGCAGCCCGAAGCTCGGCGAGCTCGTCGCGCTGCGCTCCTCGCTCGTCGAGTCGCTCGACGAGGCGAGCCCGGTCGACGAGTCTTCGCTCGAGGCTCTCGTGCGGGCGCGCGGCGGGAGGCTTGTCTACGTCGCCTCCGCCGTCGTCGGAAACCGCGGCCCCGCGACGCTGCGGGAGTGGATGTCGCAGCGGCGCCGGATCGCCTTCGGCCACCTATGGCTCCGCCGCCGCACGGGTTACGCCGTCTCGACGGGCTCCGGCGCCGACGTCCTCCCCGTCTGGCTGTCCGAAGTCCTGCCGCATCCCTCCCGCTGGCTCCCCGGGCTCGCGCTAGCCGCGACGGAGGTTCTCGCGCGACTCGAGGCCCGTCGCGACTTCCGCCGCGGAGGCCAGGACTACACGATCTGGACCATCGCCGCGAGCACGAAGAAGGCCGGCTCGGGCGCGCGGCCGTCGTGACGGCGCGCGGGCGCACCTGGGGCCTCGCCCTTCTCGCGGGCGCAGCCGCGTTCGCTCTCTGGTGGCGTCTCTTCAACGGCCCGCGCGTCGCCTCTCTCGCGCTCAGCGCAGACCCCGGTCTCGTCTTCGGTGCCGTGGCACTCATGGGCGCCGCGCAGGTCCTTCGCCTGCTCCGGTGGCACGCTCTCCTGAACCGGCTCGCGCGCGTCCCGCTCGGCCGGACGTTCCGCCTCCTTTACGCGAGCGAGTTCCTGAACACTGTCCTGCCGGTGAAGGTCGGGGACGTCGGGCGCGCCCTCGCGCTCGCGGCGCGCAGCCCGGGCTTCACCGTCGGCTCGGCGACCGCCTCGATGGTCGTGGACCGCCTGTGGGGAATCGCGGCTCGCCTCCTCGCGCTCACGCTGCTCCTCGCCGTGCCGTCGAACCTCCCGGCGAGCCTGCGCGCGTCCGCCGGGATCTTCGCGGCGGTCCTCGTCGGCGCCGTCGCCGCGGTCCTCGTCTGGAGGCGTTACGACGCGGCGCTCGCGCGCGCGGGCGCGCCGCTCCTCCGCTTCCTTCCGGCCGGGGCGCGCGACGCCGCCGGCCGCACGCTCCGCGCGTTCGCCGACGCGAGCGTCGAGGTCGGCGTCCGGCCCTCGCTCGCCGCCGGCCTGTTTGCCCTCTCGGCGGCCTCGCTCGCCGCGCAGTCCGCGGGCTTAGCCCTGCTCTTCCGCGCAGCGGGACACCCGGTCCCGCTCGCGGTCGCCGTGGTCGGGACCGCGCTCCTCGACCTCCTCGCCGTCGTTCCCGCGCCGCCCGCCGGCGTCGGGACCACCGAGTGGTACGCGACGCTCATCTTTGCGACGGGCCTCGGCCAGCCGGTCGAGGCGACGGCGGCCGCGGCTCTCCTGTATCACGCCGCGTGGCTCCTGATCGTATTCGTCGCCGGCGCCGCGTCGCTCGCGGCGGTCGGCGAAATGCTGCCGCGCCGCGCGCCGGGAGCGGCGGCATGACCGTCGCCGTCACGGGCGCGACGGGGTTCATCGGAGGCCACGTCGCAGGCGCTCTCGCCTCGCGCGGCCTTCGGGTCGTGGCCCTCCACCGACGCTCGGCGCCACCGCCTCTCCGCCCGGGGATCGAGTGGGCGACGTTCGAAGACTTCGAACGCGGTGGCGTAGCATTCGACGCGCTCGTGCACGTCGCGGCGGTCCGCCACCGCCACGGGGTCCCGCCCGAAGAATACGGGCGCCAGAATGTCGCGCTCACGTCCCGCCTCCTCGCCGCCGCGAAGGGACGCGTCGGGCGCTTCGTCGACGTCTCGTCCATCGCGGTCTTCGGCTGGCCGCGCGAGCTGCCGATCGACGAGAGCCGGCCGTTCGACCCAGCCGGGCCGTACGGCCGCAGCAAGGTCGAGACGGAGCGAATGGTGCGCACTTCGGGACTGCCGTACGCGATCGTGCGGCCGTCGATCACCTACGGGCCGGGAGACACGAACGGCATGATCGACAAGCTCTTCCGCCTCGTGAAGGCGGGCCGTTACCGCCTCGTCGGAGACGGGTCGAGCCGCGTCCAGCTCGTCTATGCGGGCGACCTCGCGCATGCGATCGCCGAGGCGGCCGTGCGGCCCGGGCTCGACGGGGCCGAGTTCATCTGCACGTACCGCGATCCGATCACGCTCCGTGCCCTCTCGGAACTCGTCGCCCGGATCGCGGACCGCCCCCTCCCCGCGCTCGGCGTCCCGCTCGGAGTCGCGCGGGCCGCGGCCCTCGCCTTCGAGGCCCTCGAGAAGGCCGGCTTCCGCTTTCCCGGGGGCGAGCCGCCCGTCACGCGCGAGAAGCTCCAGACCGTGACCGTAGACCGCGCCTACCGCATCGACCGGATGCGGAGCCTCCTCGGCTGGGAGCCGCCCACGTCGTACGAGGAGGGACTGCGATTCACAGCGGCTGCCTTCGCGAAGGCGCGCTCGTGAAGAATGCCGACGGCTTCGTGCCCCTCGCGCCGCCAGCCCGATGGGACGTCGGGCTTGGGACCGCCTACGAGCGCTGGGCCGTCTACGAGCTTCTCGGGAAATGGCTCGCCGATGAGCCGTCTGCGACGGCCCTCGAGGGCCCCGTAGACGGGATGGCCGGCATTCCCGGGCTCCACCTCCTGCCCGCCGCAGCGCGGGGAACACGCGTCACCGTGATCGTCCCCGACGAGGAAGGCGCGGATGTCGTGAGGAGGATTTACCGCACCGTCGGGCTTCAAGACCGTCTCAACGCGCGCGCAGGCTCGGCATGGCCGGACGAGACCTTCGACCTGGTCCTCACGTACAACGCGCTCCCGTCCGTGCCCGACTGGAAAAGCTACCTGGCCGAGGCCGCGGCGCACGCGCGGCGCAAGCTCCTTGTCTCCGTGACGCACGCGGCGTCCTACGGCGTCTACCTGAGGCGAGCGCTTCGCCTCGCGCAACCCGGCGAGAAGCCCCTCGAGCTCTTCGACCATCCGTCCACCTCCCCGAGAGTCCTCGAGCCCGAGCTTCGGCGCTACGGACGGATCAGTGGCGACGCGTTCGTCGACTGTCCCTGGTGGCCGGACCTCTTCGTCGAGACCGGAGAGACCCTGCTGACAGGCACGCTCAGTCGCCTGCCCTTCGGCGGCCGCTTCCGGCGAGGACCCGCGGCCGCGACGCTGGTCTCTCCCGGAATGGAGCCGTTCCTCTACGGCCCGGGCCGCTTCCCCTTCCTGGGCGGCGCCGGGTGGACCGATGAGCTCCAGCCCGCTTTGCGGCGGCATCCGAACCTCGACGGCGGCCCGCTCCGCGCGTTCGCGGGCCTGCTCGCCCACCACCGAATCAGGAGCGTCAAACGGACCTGAGCGGGCGGTTCACGGTGTCAGGCGCGTATGGACCTCGACGAGCACGGAACGCGGGAACCCGGGCACGAAGAGCTCCCGCGTCACGACGCGATCGCCTCGTTCGAGGATGACGCGTGCGAAGTCGTTGTTCTGTCGTACGCCCGCCTCGACGTTCCAGAGCTGCCTGAGAACGAAGAGCGTCGGCCGAAGGGAGTGGCGTCTGGCCCGCCACACGTCGGGCGTCGACGCAAGGTAGTGTTCGATGAGGGGCGAGCCGCCGTTGAAAAAGTCGTAAACACCCCGCTGCCCGTTCATGAGTGTGAGGTCGGGAAGCTCGTGAATCAGAATCTCCGGCTCGCCGGGATGGAGGACGTTGAGATAAAAATCCAGGGCGATCGCCTGGGCCGGGACCGGATACCCGCCGGTCACGACGTGCTGGCAGACGACCGATACGTTTCGGCTGCCGCAAGCACGCACGAGCCGCGCGACCTGGCGCATGCTGCCCTTCAACTCGATCGCCCGAATCGTCGAGGGCAGCAGCGCGACATTGACCGCGACGACGAGGCCGAAGAGCAGCCGCTTGACACGCGTCGGGACGAGCCCCACCCCCACGAATAGCGCGCCGAGAAGCGGCACGTGGTAACTAGCATGCCTGTAGAAGCCATAGGTGACGGCCAGAAGCCAGCAGAACGCGAACGCAGCGACGACGGTGGCCGACCAGCGCCGCGCGTCCCTCCATTCGCTGTTGGCACGCGAAGACCTCACGGACAACGCGAGCAGACAGACGACGGCCGCGCCTCCGATCCAGGCGGGAATCTCGGTTGTCAGCTTCTCGCCGACGACATACTGCGTCTGAACGACCCCGTAGAAGTTCGAGAAGACGAGCTGGAACAGCGTCGCGAGTGGGGGCTGGGGACTGAACGGAGGGAAGAGCGGAGCCCCCGGGTCGGTCGCCCGCATGTAGAGAACCTGTACGCCGATCACGGCGAGCGCCGGGATTGCGCCAGCCGCTGCGGCAGCAGCGCACGGCGTCACGCGGCGCGCGCGCGCCAAGTCGAACGTCGCCACGAGCAGCAGTGACCCGAAGAGGCACAGCGTCCAGAGATGGGAGTGGGCCGCCACCGACGCAAGCACCGCGACGAGGAGCAGACGCCCCGTGGAAGGCCGGCGTGCGGCCCCCTGAACGGCGATCCCAACGAGGACGAGGAGCATCGTCGTCCACTCGTAGACTCGCGCCTCGAAGGCGTAGTGCAGGAGGATCGGCGTCGAGCCGAACGCGCACGCGACGAGTGCCGCGTCGGGCGCGCTCCCGCCCCTTCGCCGCACGAGCACGAACAGCGCGATCGTGGCGACGCCGTAGGCAATCAGGGAAAGAAGGCGCAGGTAGAGCTCGGGGTCGCGCACGAGCGTGAGCCCGAGCGGGCGGACGATCGCGTGGAAGAGTCTCTGGACGTCGCAATAGAAGAAGATCCCGAGGTGCGGCGCGACCGACGATCCCTGGCGCCCGAGTTCGGCGGCGCGCAGCGCGAGGTCGTCCTCCATGTTGTAGTACGTGATCTCGTCCATCCAGAGCGAGGCGTGGACGAGGCCATTCGCGAGGCAAACGGCCAGGGGCGCGAAAACGGCCCCCGCGCAGAGAGTTTCGATCAAGACCCTTCTTGGTCGGAGGAATCGTCTTTCGGCTGCCAATTCGCCAACGATTCTAAGAGGGTTGCCGCTGCCTGAGGTGGATCACGACCGCGCGAGGGTAGCCCGGCGCGACGAACCGGCCTTCCACCGCATACCACCCCTCGCCGACGAGGACGCCGAGCAGGGTCGCGATCTGGTTCCGCGATGGCGCAACGTCCCACAGGGGCTGGATGACCCATACGTCACGTCGCCCCGATCGCGCCGCCCAGCTCCGATAGGCCTCTCGCCGGATTGCGAGAACGCGCGAGAGAAGGGGCTTACCGCCGTTGAAATAGCGATATGTCCCGTGGTCTCCCAGCGTCGGCTTTAGGTCAGGCAGCTCGAAGATCGGAATGCGAACCGCGCTCGGATGGACGTCGTTCAGATAGAAGTCGAGTCCGATCGAGTGATGGGGCGCCGGGTACCCCGAAACCACGCCGTGCTGGACGATCACGGCGGTTCCGGCGCGGGCTGAGTCTTTCAGGATCGTGGCGGCGATCTCCGCGTCGTTCGACTTCGCCCTGATAGCCGCGGCCGAGGACGGAAGGAGGACGACTTCACACGCTACGAGGAGGAGCACGAGGAGTTGGCTCCGGCGGCTCGACGCGCCACGGGCCACCGCCCACACGAGCCCGGCATAGAGCGGTACCTGGTAACGGCCGTGGACGAAATATCCGAAGCCCACCGCGAGAGCCACCGAGATCGCTAGCGCGCCTAGGGAGACGGCGGCGGCACTCCGCGCCCCGAACGCACCGTCCGGTTCTATTTCGCGGAGCGCCCCGAAGACGAGCAGGCTCAGGAGGACGAGGCAGGCGGCGACGAAGAAACGGGCGAGCGGCTGCTGGAAGGCGACCTGGACCTGAAGCGGCCCCTCGAAGATGGAGATGCCGGTTTGTACGAGCGTGCCCCCGAATGGCTGGCGCGCGAAGAGCGCGAAGAGAGGCTCGGGCGGCTGGGTCACCTTCATGTACCCGAACTCGAGGACGATCATCGCGAGCGCCGGGATGCTGGACGCGAAGAGGACGGCCGCGAGCCGCGACAGGCGCCGCCGCCGAACGACCTCCACGGCGGCGAGCACGAAGAGGGAGGCGAAAAGGCAAAGCGTCCACAGATGGAGCCATGCAACGAGGACGCCGAGGGCGCCGAGGACGATGAGCGGTGCGCGGCCGTCCCCGGAAGCCGCGTTCTCGATCCTCTCGAGGAGAAGCACGACGAAGAACGCGGTGAGTGCGTACACGCGCGCCTCGAACGCGTAGTAGAGGAAGACGGGTGCGGCCGCGAACACGAGGGCACTAGCGACGCCCCGCCATGGGCGGTCCTGCCGGTCCGCGCGCACGGCGATGAGGCCGATGGTCGCCGCATAGGCCAGCAGGGACAGCGCGCGAACCCGCCACTCGATCGCCATCGCGAGGCCCGCGGCCCCGAGTAGGGCCTGGAAGAACCGCTGGAGGTCGCAGTAGAAGAAGTTCGAGAAGTACGGGGCGAGCGCCGAGCCGGCCCGCCCGATCTCCGCGGCGCGCAACGGCAGGTCGGACTGGAGGCGGAAGTACGTGATCTCGTCGAGCCAGAGCGACGCGGATCCGGCGCCGAGCGCCAGCACCGCAGCGAGCGGCGCAAGCAGCGCCACAACGGCGAGGCCGGCCCGGAGCAGGGCGGCTGCGATCTTCCGCTGGCTCAACGACGACGATTCTAGCGGGCGCGCCCGCGCGCGGTTTCGTCCTTCCGGGTTCGCGCGCTCAATCGATAGCGCGACGAGCGGCGCGGGATTCTAAGAAAACGGCCCGGCGTTTCCGCCGGGCCCGAGTCGAAATGAGAGTTTGAGGGGGGAGAGCGGGGGGTGCGGGACGCCGCGGCCTTTGACGGGACCGACGACGCACCCCCCGCGAGTCAGGTCAGTACATGCCGCCCATGCCGCCGCCGCCGCCCATGCCGCCGCCGGCGGGCGCCTTCTCCTTCTCCTTGACCTCGGAGACCATCGCCTCGGTCGTGAGCATGAGGCCGGCGATCGACGCCGCGTTCTGGAGAGCCGACTTCGTGACCTTGGCCGGGTCGACGATGCCCGCCTTGAGCATGTCCTCCGTCTTCTCGGTCTGGGCGTTGAAGCCGATGAAGCCGCCCTTCTCCTTGAGCTCCTTCACGATCACGGAGCCCTCGAGCCCCGCGTTCGCGATGATCTGGCGGGCGGGCTCCTCGAGCGCGCGCTTGACGATGTTGACGCCGATCTGGATGTCGCCGTGCTCCTTGATCTTGTCGACGTCCGCGATCGCGCGCAGGAGCGCAACGCCGCCGCCCGGGACGATGCCGTCCTCGACGGCCGCCTTCGTCGCGTGCATCGCGTCCTCGACGCGGGCCTTCTTCTCCTTCATCTCGGTCTCGGTGGCCGCGCCGACCTTGATGATCGCGACGCCGCCGACGAGCTTCGCGAGCCGCTCCTGGAGCTTCTCGCGGTCGTAGTCCGAGGTCGTCTCCTCGATCTGCGCCCGGATCTGCTTCACGCGGCCCGTGATCGCCTCGCGGCGCTTCTTGTCGCCCGTGTCGACCACGATCGTCGTGTTGTCCTTGTCGACCGTGACCTTCTTGGCCTCGCCGAGGTCCTCCCACTTGACGGACTCGAGCTTGATCCCGAGGTCCTCGGAGATCATCTTGCCGCCCGTGAGGATCGCGATGTCCTCGAGCATGGCCTTGCGGCGGTCGCCGAATCCGGGCGCCTTGACGGCGGCCACGTGGAGCGTGCCGCGGAGCTTGTTCACGACGAGCGTCGCGAGCGCCTCGCCCTCGACCTCTTCCGCGATGATGAGGAAGGGCCGGTTCTGCTTGGCGACCTGCTCGAGGATCGGGAGGAGGTCCTTCATCGAGGAGATCTTCTTCTCGTAGATGAGGATCTTCGCGCTCTCGAGGACGCCTTCCATCCTCTCCGCATCCGTCACGAAGTACGGCGAGAGATAGCCGCGGTCGAACTGCATGCCCTCGACGACCTCGAGGGTCGTGTCGAGGCCCTTGGCCTCCTCGACCGTGATGACGCCGTCCTTGCCGACCTTGTCCATCGCCTGGGCGATGATCCCGCCGATCTCCTGGTCGCCGTTCGCCGAGATCGTGCCGACGTGGGCGATCTCCTTGGCGTCGACCGTCTTCTTCATCGCGTTCACCGCGTCGACCGCCTTCTTGACGGCGAGGTCGATGCCGCGCTTGATCTCCATCGGGTTTCCGCCCGCGGTGACCATCTTGATGCCCTCGCGGTAGATGGCCTGCGCGAGGACCGTGGCCGTCGTCGTGCCGTCGCCGGCGATGTCGGAGGTCTTCGAGGCCACCTCGCGGACCATCTGGGCGCCCATGTTCTCGAGCGGGTTGTCGAGCTCGATCTCCTTGGCGACCGTGACGCCGTCCTTCGTGATCGTCGGGGAGCCGAACTTCTTGTCGATGACGACGTTCCGGCCCTTGGGCCCGAGCGTCACCTTGACCGCGTCGGCCAGCTTGTTGACGCCGCGCAGGATGTGCTGGCGGGCGTCCTCACCGTACGTGATGTTCTTGGCAGTCATTTGCGTTTCACCTCTTCATTGAAAATTCGTTTTGCTTCGGCGGGAGTCGACTCCGCGGGGGCTTTGGCCCCCGAGCCCCCCTACTTCGTCTCGACGATCGCGAGAACCTCGTCCTCGCGGAGGATCAGGTACTCGGTCTCTTCGATCTTGATCTCGGTGCCGGCGTACTTGCCGATGAGGATGCGGTCGCCCTTCTTGACGTCGAGGGGAATCCGCTTGCCGTTGTCGTCGAACTTGCCTTCGCCGACGGCCTCGACCTTGGCCTCCATCGGCTTCTCCTTGGCCGTGTCGGGGATGATGATCCCGCCGCGAACCTGCTCTTTCGGCTCGACGCGCTTGACCAGGATCCGGTCGTACAGGGGACGGACCTTCATGGGTTGACTCCTTTCCTTCGGGAAGACGGTGAGGGCTTTGCCCTCTTGTTGGCTTCGGTGACTCGCGCGGTTTGTTAGCAAACCATGACCGCGAGTGCCAACAAAGATAAGCGCCTGGACGAGATCTGTCAAGATCGCTATCAGATTCATTGTAAATTACTGGAAACAAAAGATTAATATTTCTGAGAAGGTGGACGAAGCGCGCGCCGCCCGAGCCCGCGAGGGACCTTATCTCTCCTTCGATCTCTTCTCTCTTCTCAGCCTCGCGAGAACTCCGCGAGGGTGAAAGCGAGAAACGCCTTCTGCTCGCCCGTCAACTCCGGGAACACCGGGAGCGCGAGCGTCTCCTTCGCGGCACGCTCGGATTCCGGGAAATCGCCTTCCCGGCAGCCGAGGGAGGCAAAGCACTCCTGGAGGTGGAGAGGCAGCGGATAGTAAATGGCGCAGCCGACGCCCTTCGCCGCCAGCTGATCCTTCAGGGAGTCTCTTCGTCCGCCGCCTACCCGCACGACGAACTGGTTGAAGACGTGGTGACGGCCCGCGGCCTCCCGCGGGAACCGGAGTCCGCCCCTCTCGTGGGGCTGGCCGCCGTCCTCGAGGTAGAGGCGCTCGATCTCCTTCGCGTTCTTCCGTCGCGCCTCCGCCCACCCGTCGAGGTGCGGGAGCTTCACGTGGAGGATCGCCGCCTGGAGGGCGTCGAGGCGGAAGTTGCCCCCGACGAATCCGTGGTGGTAGCGGCTCGTCTCGCCGTGCATTCGCATCGCGCGGAGCTTCGTCGCGAGCGCGTCGTCGTCCGTCGTGACCATGCCGCCGTCGCCGAATCCGCCCAGGTTCTTGGACGGGAAGAACGAGAAGGCGCACGAGTCGCCGAGGGCGCCGGCCTTGACGCCCTTGTATCCCGCACCGAGGGACTGGCAGGCGTCCTCGAGGACGTGGATTCCCTTCCGCCTCGCGATGTCCAGGATCGGGTCCATGTCGGCGCACTGGCCGTAGAGGTGGACGGGCTGGATCACCTTCGTCCTCGGCGTGATCGCCTTGCCGAGCTTCGCGGGGTCGAGGTTGAACGTCTCGGGCTCGATGTCGACGAAGACGGGCCGCGCCCCGAGGCGTGCGATGGCGCCGGCGGAGGCGAAGAACGTGTAGGGAGACGTCACGACGTCGTCGCCGGGGCCGACGCCGAGCGCCATCATGACCGCGAGCTGCGCGTCCGTGCCCGACGACATGCCGATCGCGTGCCCCGCGCCGACGTACGAGGCGATCGCCTTTTCGAAGGCCTCGACGCGGGGTCCGAGGATGAAGCCCTGGCTCTCGTAGACCTCCGCGGTCACGCGGAGCATCTCGTCCTTGAGCGTGGCGTACTGCTTCTTGAGGTCGAGGAGGGGAACGGGGACGGCGGGAGGCGCGGCGAGGGTCGTCACGAGCCCATACGCTACACCAGCCCGCGCGCGGAGAGCTCGCCCTTCGCCCAGGCGTAGATCACGGGCGCGAGGATGACGCCCGGGATCCCGAACGCGGCCTCGAAGACCACGATCGCGAGGAGCGTCTCCCAGGCCGCCGCGCCGATCCTTCCGCCGACGATCTTCGCGTTCAGGAAGTACTCGAGCTTGTGGACGACGAGGAGGAAACCGAGCGCCGCGACGCCGGCCCACGGAGACACGCCGAGGGACACGAGGACGATGACCGTGTTCGAGACGAGGTTCCCGGCGACGGGGATGAGGCCGCAGAGGAACGCGATCGCGACGAGAGTCCCGGGGAGCGGCAGCCGGACGCCGAAGAGCGGCTCGGCGCCGAAGAGGAAGAGCGCCGTGAGGAGCGTGTTCACGACGGAGATCTCGATCTGGGCCTTCGCGACCGAGCGAAACGCGTCCGCGAAGCTGCGGACGCGCTCCCCGAGCGCCGTCGCGAGCGGGCCGGCCGGCCGGTCCGGCTCGCGGAAGAACACGAAGATCCCGATGAAGGCTCCGAGGAGCGCGTGCGCGAGGCCTCGGAGGCCGACGGTCCCGGCGTGCCGCAATCCTTCGGCGTGCTCCTTGAGCCATTTCGCGGCGGCCTCGCCCGAGCTGCCCGTCGCAGGCGGCACCGGCAGGCCGGACGACGCGAGCATCTCCCTCAGGCGACCCGTCGTCTCGCTCATCTTTTCGACGACCGAGGGCAGGTCCCCGATCCGCCCGCGCAGGAAGCCGTAGAGAAGGATCACGGCCGCCGTCACGGCCCCCGCCGCGACGAGCCCCAGGGAACCGACGGCGAGCATCCGCGCGACCCCGTGGGAGATGCGCCGTCCGTGGAGGCGCCGCGCGAGCGCGGCGAGGAGCGCCCACGAGAGGAACCCCGCGAGGAATCCCGGGACGAGGTGGAGGAGAAACGTGACGAGGAGCGCGAGACCGAAGAGGAGGAACGACGCGCGCTCGTACGGGGCGAGGGGCGTGCCCGCGGGCGCCGTCATCGCACCGGATTATCCGCTGCCGCCGCCGCGGCGTCCGCGAGGCGATCGCATTCGGCGACGAGCGCGTCGCGCTCGGCCCGGAGGTGATGGATCGCGCGCGGCGCGAAGGCGAGAGCGAGGAGGTCGCGAAGCTGCCCTTCGCGCCACGAGGCGTATTCGAGAAAGAGAAGAGAGGAAATTCCTGTGAGTGGAAGAGCGGCGAAGGCGGCGGCCGCCCAGATGGGGCCCGCGGCGAGCCAGGCCGCGAGCGTCCAGAGAAAAAGGCATACCGGGAAGAGGACGCAGCCGGCGAGGAGCTTGTACAGGGAGATCTGGTCTCTCTCGCGCGCGCCGGGCAGCCGGTTCGCGATGACGCCGCAGAGGCGGTAAGGCACCCACCACGCGGCGACGCCGAGGACGGCGACGGGGAATCCGACGAGGACGACGAAGAGGGCCCGGAGCGTGTGCGCGGCGATCGCGGCGGCGGGTGCCGGCTCGTCGAGGGCGGCCGGCGTCAGGGAGAATTTTCTCAGAAGGTGAGAGAAGGCGAGGGCGCGGCGCGCGACGCGGCTGACCTCGCCGGGATGCGTCCGCTCGAGGCCGGCTCTCGCGTCAACCAGCAGCTTGCGGACGCTGAGAGATCTCTCGAGCGGGCCTCCGCTCCCTGCCGCCCTCCCCTCTTCACCTTCCAAGAAACGGTTCTCGACGGACCTCCCGTAAAGCGCATCGACCGCCGCGACGACCTCGTGGTCCCGCCACGAGTCCGCGTTCAGCGTCACGGCCTCGAGCGCGGCGCCGATCGCTTCCGTCCACGCTTCGACCGCGGTCTCCCGCGCGCCCGGAACCGCGACGACCGCCGGGCCGACGGTGACGAGGACGTCGGAGCGGAATTCCTCCTTCTTCGTGAACCAGAGTCCGAGGGGTAGGACGACCGGGGGATTCTCTTCCGAAAGAAGAAGAACCCTCGCCGCGCCCGTCCTCATCTCGGAAAGGCGGGGGTCGGAGTGCGACCGGCCCTCGGGGAAGATCAGGATGCAGCCGCCGTGCGCCAGCTCCGCCGCGAGACGCCCGAACGCGCCGCGGTTCCTCTCTGTACCCTTCGAGGGAATCCCCGGTTCCTCCTCCTCTCCCCTCCGGACCACCGGCACGCAGCCGAGGAGGTCGAGCACGGAGCGAAGAACCGGGATCTTCCAGAGCGTGGACTTCGCGACGAAGACGACGGGCCTTTCGAGCGCGGCGAGGACGACCATCGGGTCGACGAGGCCGTTCGGATGGTTCGCGACGAAGAGGACGGGGCCTTCGCGCGGGATGCGCTCGAGGCCCGCGATCTCGATCCTCCGGTAGAAGAGCCGGACGAGGAGGCGCGCGAGCGCGAGGACGGCGGCCTTCACGGCGCGTCCGCGGCCGAGACCCGCGGGAAGCGGACCCTCATGAAGGCCCCGATCGCGAGCACGAGGACCGCGAAGAGGACCCCGACGCCCGCGTGGTAGCCCGCCGGGCTCCGGTCCGGGAAGAGCGCGAGCGTCGCCGCCCAGAGGAAGGGCCCCAGGACGGACGCGGCTTCGCCCGCGAGCGTGAAGAACCCGAAGAACTCCGTCATGCGCTCCCGCGGGACGAGCGCGATGAGGCCGAGACGGCCCGTGACCTTGATGCCCCCGAGGCCGATTCCCGCGAGGACGCCGACGACGACGAACGCCTTCGGGTCGCGGACGAGAAGAGCGAGCGAAAAGACGATCACCCAGTTTCCGAGGGCGACGAGCGTCGCCGTCCGGATCGTCACGCGCTGACACAGGAACCCGTAGAGGAGCCCGCCGAGGACCGCGATCGCCGTCGCGACGAGGAGGAGGACCTGCACCTGGGCGTCCGAGAGGCCGACGGCGTATTTCGAATACGTCGACATCTGGATCTGGATCGTGTGGATGACGTCGACGTAGAGGAAGTTCGAGACGAGAAACCAGAGGAGGCTCGGAGTCCGGGGCAGGGACCTCACGGTCTCCAGAACGTCTCGCAAAGGCGAGCGCGCTGTAGATTTCTTTGATGGTGAAGAGGGGCCCCGCTCCGGGGCGCGCGCGGGCTCGCCCGTGGAAGCCGCCTTCGGCAGACGCGCGAAGAACAGCAACGGCACGGCCGCGGCGAGCCACAGCAGCGCCGTCGGCAGATAGGCGTTCCGGCGCACCCAGGCGTCACCCGCACTCGAAGAAACGGGAGCGACCGAAAGCGCGTCGCAGATCGAAGAAACGAAAGGGGGCATCTGCGCCCGGATCGACCCCGACACGAACGGCAGGACGAGGACCATCGCCAGGAGCGAACCGACATACCCCGCGGCAACGCCGAAGCCCGACACGCGTCCGGAATTGGACGCATCCGAGACGTCGGGCAGCATCGCGTTGTAGAAGACGTAGGCGCACTGGAACGCGACGTTGGCGATCGCGAAGAGGACGAGGACGCGCGGGACGGGTCCCGGCGCCGCGACGAGCGCCGTGAAGGCGACGCCCGCGAGGACGAACGGGACGAGGAACCGGCGCTTCCCCCTTCGGTCCGCGAGGCTGCCGAGGAACGGCGCCGCGAGCGCCACGACGGCCATCGAGAGGCCAAAGGCGAGCGAGAACTTCTCGTTCCCGCGCGCGGCCCGGCCCGCGATGTCGAGCGGCAGGTGCAGCGAGAGGAGGTTCATCGCGAAGCCCGTCGCGCCGAGCTCGTAGAGACTCCAGGCGAGGACCGTCGAGCCGCGCGTCTTCACGAGATGCGGTAGCGCAGTGGCGGCGCCCTTTTCGGCCGGAACAGGAGCACCCAGGCGACGCCCGCGAGGAAGCCGCCGACGTGCGCCCAGAACGCGACGCCACCCGGGGCCGATTGTCCCCGCCCCGCGGAGGCGAGCTGCGACGACCCCATCCAGAACTGCATGAGGAACCAGCCGAGGAGGTAGAGCCCTGCGGGAATCTCGACGAGCGGAAAAAGAACGAAGAGCGGGACGATCGTCACGACCCTCGCGCGCGGGTAGAGCACGAAGTAGGCGCCGAGCACGCCGGCGATCGCCCCGGAAGCGCCCAGGTTCGGGACGAGCGAGTCGGGCGCCAGGAACCCCTGGAGAAGGGTCGCGGCTGTCCCGCACAGGAGGTAGAAGAAGAGGTAACGGGAGTGCCCGAGCGCGTCCTCGACGTTGTCGCCGAAGATCCAGAGAAAGAGCATGTTCCCGGCGAGGTGCAGGAGCCCGCCGTGCAGGAACATCGCCGTGAAGATCGTGACGGCCGCCGCGCCGGCCGTCCAGCCGGGAAACAGCCCGGGATGGAAGAGGCGCGCCGGGACGAACGCGAAGGTGTTCACGAATTCCTCGAGCCGGTCGCCCTGGAGCAGTTCGAGGACGAACGCCGCGACGTTCACGACGACGAGCAGGCGCGTCACGAACGGGATCGTCCGACGCGGAATGGTGTCGCGCAGCGGGATCACGGGACGCCCATCATACGGGCGCCCCGCGACCTCACTTCCGCTTGCGGTTGAGAAGCTCCTTGAGGTCCTTGCCCGCCCGGAAGCGGGCGACTCGGGCGGCGCCGATCCGGATCGCGGCCTTCGTGCGGGGGTTCACTCCCGCGCGGGCCTTGCGCTCGGCGACGTGGAAGATCCCGAGCCCGGGGAGGGCGACGCGCTCACCTTTCTTGAGGAGTCCCGTGATCGCGTTCACGACCGAGTCCAGCGCAGCCGCCGCGTCCTTCCGCGACAGGCTCGTGTCGTTGGCGATGGCTTCCACGATGTCGGCTTTGCCGGCCATGGGAATCCTCCTTGTCCGACGGCGGAGAAAACGCGGGAAATCTAGGCTCGCCGCGCGGCCTTGTCAACGAAGCACGCGCCTCATGAGGAGCGCGCTGAAGCCGTCGTGCGTCTCTCCCGGCAGGACGCGGACGAGTCCGGTCCCGTCCGTTCGCTCCGCGAGAGGCGCGGACACTCCCTCCGGGGGGCGGACCCGCCTGAAGGCGGGGCGCACGGAGAGGGCCGCGTCCACGACGTCCTCGTTCTCCTCGCGCTCGAGCGAGCACGTCACGTAGAGGAGGATTCCACCCGGCGCGAGAAGCGAAAGAGCCGCGTCGAGGAGCCGCCTCTGCGCATGCGCGTAGCGTTCGAGGTCGCCGGGCCGGAGGCGCAGCCGGATCTCGGGGTTCTTCCGGAGCGTCCCCGTTCCGGAGCACGGCGCGTCGAGGAGGACCGAGGAAAGCCGCCCCCGCGGAAGCGGGGGCTCCCCGGCGTCGGCCCGCACGACGAGCGCCTCCCCCCGCCGGCCGGCCGCGGCGAGGTTGGCCGCGAGCCGCGCCGCGCGCGAGGGCGTCCTCTCGAGCGCGAGAACGCGCCGGGCGCGGCCCGTCGCGAGGAGCGTCCGCGCCTTCCCGCCGGGCGCCGCGGTCAGGTCCGCGGCGACGTCGGCCGGGGGCAGCAGCGAGACGAGGGCCTGCGCCGCGACGTCCACGACGGCCAGCGCGCCGCTCGAGACGAGCCGGTGGGCCGCCGCATTGCCTTCGACGACGGTGAGAGCGAGCACCGCCCACGGGGAGCGTTCCGCCCGGACGCCGCCGGCCGCGAGCGCGGAGAGGATCTCGTCCACGGTGCCCGCGCGGGGATCGGCGAGGAGGTCGGTCGGCGTGTCGACGTCGTCGGCCGCCAGCGCGGCGCGGGCCGCCGGCTCGCCGAACGCGCCGAGCCAGCGCCTCACGAGCCACTCGGGATGCGCCGTCTCGACCGCGAGGCGCGCGGCCGTGTCGGTCCCCTCCGGCAGCAGCACGGCACCGGGGCGCTTCTCCGTCTCCGCGACGCGCCGGAGGACGGCGTTCACGAGGCCGGCCGCGTGAGGCGCGAAACGCCGTGCGGCGGCCACCGTCTCCCCCACGGCGGCGTGCGGCGGCACGCGGTCCATGAGGAGGAGCTGCGCGGCGCCGAGGCGCAGCGCCGCGAGGACCGGCGGGTCGAGGGTCGCCGCCGGTTGCCGGAGGTGCCGCTCGAGAACGTGGTCGAGGCGGATCGCGCCGCGCAGCGTCTTCTTGACGAGGGCGCGGAGGAAGTCGCGGTCGCGCGCCTCGAGGCCTCCGGCTCGGGCGTCGAGGAGCGGCGCCGCATGCGCGCCCTTCGCGACGCGAATCAGGATCCCGAGCGCGATCGCGCGGGCCGACGCCGGCGCCTCGCTCATCCGCCCCAGACTTCGCCGGGCGACACGCGTTCGCCGCGAACGAAATCGGCCGCGGCGAGGAGCTTGCGGCTCTCGGCCTGGAGAGTCCCGACCGCGACGGCGCCTTCGCCGCACGCGACGACGACGCGGGCGCCGGCCTCGAGCACAGTCCCGGGAGGAGATTCTTCCGCTCCCTCGCGCGCCCAAGCGCCGGGCGAGACGAGCGACAAGCCCGCAAGCTTCAGGCGAGTATTTCTTCGAATGGTGAATAGCCCCGGCCAGGGGGAGAACGCACGGCTTCTCCGCACCAGCTCGGCCGCGGGTCGCGTCCAGTCCACGCGCGCGTCCTCCCGGGTGATCTTCGGACAGTACGTCGCGAGCGCGGCATCCTGGGGGACCGGGGGAACGAAGATCTTCTCGGAAGGCGCGTGCTCGGCCGGCGCCTCCGCATGGGCGGTGCCGCGCGGTGCAGCCGATGCGGCCGGATCGGGATCTTCGCCTTCTAAGAAATGCAGCGTCTCGACCAGCGCATCCGCGCCAAGCCGCGCGATGCGCTCGGACAGGGAAGCAGAGTCATCCTCTCCCCGGATGCCCGTCTTCCGCATCGCGTAGACGGGCCCCTCGTCCATGCCGAGCGTCATCCGCATGATCGAGACGCCGGTCTCCGCGTCCCCGGCGAGGATCGCCGCCTGGACCGGGGAGGCCCCGCGCCAGCGCGGAAGGAGGCTCCCGTGGACGTTCAGGCAGCCGAGCCGGGGGAGTTCGAGCACTCTTCGGGACAGGATCCTTCCGTACGCGGCGACGGCGAAGACGTCCGCTCGCTCCGCCGCGAGCCGGTCCACGGCCGCGTCGGCCTTGAGAGTCTCAGGCTGGAACACGTGCATTCCCAGCGACTTCGCCCGCGCCGCGACGGGCGGGTCGGTGATCTCCGCCTTCCGCCCGACGGGCCTGCCCGGCTGCGAGACGACGAGGGCGACGTCGTGCCGGGCGGATCGGATCGCCTCGAGGGCCGGGACCGCGAAGGACGGCGAGCCGAAAAAAACGATGCGCACGGGCGGAGTGTATAGACACGAAACTCCGATTTCCCTCTAGAATCCGGGCATTCCCTCGCGGGAACCACGCATCAGAGAAAGGAAGAATGACAATGGCTGGAATGACGAAATCGCAGATCGCGGAGCACATGGCCGAGAAGACCGGGGTCACGAAGAAGAACGCGGCGCTCTTCCTCGAGGAGCTCGCGAACCTCGCCTACAAGCAGGCGAAGAACACCTTCACGTTTCCCGGCGTCGGCAAGCTCGTGCTCGTGAACCGGAAGGCCCGCATGGGTCGCAACCCGGCGACGGGCGAGGCGATCAAGATCCCGGCCAAGCGCGTCGTGAAGTTCCGCGTCGCGAAGGCCGCCAAGGACGCGATCCTCGGCGCGAAGAAGTAGCCGGTCTTCGCCGGCCTTCGGCCGGCCCGGAGAACGGGGAAGACCGGCAACGGTCTTTGAGTCGGGGAACCCGGGCCGGGTTCCCCGATCCCCTCCGCGCCCCGGAGAGTTCCCCTTCTAGGATCTTCGGTTCCGGTCGATCTCCTCGAAGTAGTCCGACGGGACGAGGATCTCGCGGCTCCTGCTCCCTCCCGCCGGCGGTCCCACGATCCCGTCGCGCTGCATCATGTCGATGAGCTTGCCGGCGCGGGAGAAGCCGATCTCGAGCCGCCGTTGCAGGAACGAGATCGACGCCATGCGCTCGCGCACGACGAGACGCGCCGCCTCGTCGTACATCGGGTCGGTATCGTCCGAGCCGGTCCGTGCCCCGGCCGTCGAGGCCTGCGCCTCGCGGTCCTCCGTCACGCTCTCGTCGTAGATCGGCTTGCCCTGCTTCCTGAGGAAGCGGCAGATCTCCTTCGTCTCGTCGCCGCCGATGAACCCGCCGTGAACGCGCTGAAGGTACGAGGTGCCCGCCGCGAGTACGAGCATGTCGCCGGCGCCGAGGAGCGCCTCGGCGCCGATCGCGTCCAGAATCGTCCTCGAGTCGATCTTCGTCCGCGTCGTGAAGGCGATGCGGCACGGCAGGTTCGCCTTGATCGTGCCCGTGATGACGTCCACGGACGGGCGCTGGGTCGCGAGGACGAGGTGGACGCCGACCGCCCGCGCCTTCTGCGCGAGCCGGGCCACCGACTCCTCGATCTCGCGCGGCGCCGTCATCATGAGATCGGCGAGCTCGTCGATCACGATCACGATGTACGGCATCGGCGAGATCGCTCCCGACTCGTCGGCCTTGAGGCGGTCGCCGAGCTTCTCCTTGACCTCCGCGAGCGCCTTCGGATCGCGGATCGCCGCGTTGTACTGCTCGATGTTGCGGACTCCGGGCCACTCGGAGAGGAGCTTGTAGCGGCTCTCCATCTCGTCCACCGCCCACCGGAGGGCGTTCGAGGCCTTCTTCGGGTCCGTGATGACCGGGACGAGGAGGTGCGGGAGATCCTCGTAGTCCTTCATGTCGTTCATCTTCGGGTCGACGAAGATGAACTTGACCTCGTCGGGCCGGGCCTTGAAGAGCATCGACGTGATCATCCCGGTGATCCCGACGCTCTTTCCCGCGCCCGTCTGGCCGGCGACGAGGAGGTGGGGCATGCGCGCGAGGTCCGCGACGACGGGCTCGCCGTGGACGTCGATGCCGAGCGCGATCGTGAGAAGCGACGGCGAACGGCGGAACTTCTCGCTCTCGACGACCTCGCGGAGGGCGATGAGGTCGCGGTTCCGGTTCGGGACCTCGATCCCGATCGCGGCCCGGCCCGGCATGCGCTCGATGCGGACCTTCTCGGCCGCGAGGGCGAGCGCGAGATCGTTCTCGAGGGACGAGACCTGCGAGACCTTCACGCCGGCCGAGGGCTTGAACTCGTACGTCGTCACGACGGGCCCGGGCGTGTAGGCGTCCACGATGCCTTCGACGCCGAACTCGAGGCACTTGGCGGCGATGAGATCCATCGTCTGCCTGTACTCCTCGCGGTCCCGGTCGCGGTCCCGCTTGGGAGCCGCGCGGAGGAGCTTCTCGGGCGGAAATACCCAGCCGGAACCGTCGCGCGACTTCGGGAACGGCAGCACGCGCTGCGGCGCGTCCGGTTTCTTCGCCATCTGGGCGGGGCGCGCGACCGGTCTCGGGAGCGGCTCGTCGGGCGTCGCCCGGCGGATCGAGAACTTCCCGGCCCCCGCCTTCTCCTTGACGCGGAGCGTCGCGACGGACGGGATGTAGACGACCTCGGCCTCGGGCTCGGGCCTCCTCTCCGGGGGCCGCTCGGCCTCCGTGCGGGCCCTTTCGAGGTGCTTCTTCACGACCTCGCGCCGCTGCCTCTCGCGGACGGCGAGCTCGCGGCGCCGCTGCCGATCGAGGACGAAGGTCCGCCAGAGGCCCGAGAGGCGCAGGGACGCCCCGGAGACGCCTTCGCCGAGCGAGAGGGAGGTCGCGAGAAGGAGACCGATCAGGAATGCCGCGACGAGGACGATGGCGGCTCCCGCCGGATTCAGCGCCGTGACGAGGGCGGAGCCGAGGACGTCCCCGACGAACCCTCCCGCGTCGAGACCGCCGCCGAAGACCCGCGGCTTGCCGAGCGCGAGGTGCGCGAGGGGCGCGGCCGCCAGGACGACGACCGCGAGCCCGAAGGCCCTCGTCCCGGCGGCCCCGAGCGGGCGCGACCGGAAGCGCGACCAGCCGATCGCGAGGAGGGCCAGCGGGACCACGAATGCCGCGACGCCGAAGAACTGCAGGCTGCCGTCGGCGAAGGACGCGCCGACGCGGCCCGCCCAGTTGCGGGGCCTCGCGCCGGAATCGTTCACCGCGGAGAAGAGTGAAGGGTCGTTCGGGTGGTACGAGACGAGGGCGGCGACGAGGAGGAGGCCCGCGGCCGCGAGGAGGATGCCGAGGAACTCGTCGCGGCGGCGGACGAGGGCGGTCGGGGGGTCGGGCGTGCGCGCGGCCATCAACGGCCTCCCAAGAGCGCCGCGGCGCTCACGCCGCCGACGAGCCCGTTCTCGAGTCGTCCGCCGAAGACGACGAGGGTCGCGCCGAGAACCGCGCAATAGACGACGAAAGGGGTCAAGCGCATGGCGATGACCACCTTCAGGAGGAATCCCACGGCGAAATACCCCACGACCGCCGAGACGAGCATCCCGACGAGATAGGCCGGGAGCGACGAGCCGTCCGCGAGGGGTCCCGTGTGATGGCGGTACGCGTGTAGGTTCTCGACCGCCGCGGCCGCGAGGATCGTCGGAATCGAGAGCAGGAAGGAGAACTCGGCCGCGGCGCGACGCGAGAGGCCCATGAAGAGACCGACGGAGATCGTGTTCCCCGACCTCGAGAGGCCGTGGAAGATCGCCGAAAGAGCCTGGCCGGCGCCCACAACCGAAGCGTCGCGCGGGCGAATCTCCTCGAGCGTGAGGCCGCCCTCGCCGCGGCGGCCGCCGACGCGCTGCGCCACCAGGAGCAGCACCGACGTCGCGCAGAGCGCGGCCCCCATGCGCCGGAATTCCGTCATCCCCGAGATCGCGACGTCCTTGAGCGGCATCGCGATCGCGCCCGTCAGAGCGACGGCGAGGACGAGCAGGCCGGCGAGGCGCCACGCGGCGTGGCGCGCGAGGGGATCGGGCGAGACGAGGCCGGCGGCGGTCCTCACGAGCCGCTCCCGGAAGTACAAGACGACCGCGGTGAGAGTGCCGACGTGAAGGACGACGTCGAAGAGGATCCCGGGCTGCGCGAACCCCGGCAGGAACCGCTGCGCGAGCGCGAGATGGGCCGTCGACGAGACCGGCAGGAACTCGGTCAGGCCCTGGACGGCGCCCAGCAGCACCGCCTGGCCGACGGACACGGACATCGACGAATTTTAGCGCACGGGAGCGCCGAGGGAGACCGAAAGCCGGCGAAAGACGTCGAGGCCGAGCGTCTCGGCGCGCGCCGTGGGGGGCAGGCCCGCCTCGGCCACCGCGTCCGCGGCGCGCTCGCGGCCCCAGAGCGGGGTCAGGGCGTTCACGAGCGTCTTGCGGCGCAGCGTGAAGCCCGCCGAGGCGACCTTGAGCGCGGCGTCCGTCCCGGCGGCGGGCGCGCGCGGGACGAGCCGCACGACGCTCGACGTGACCTTCGGCGGGGGCGAGAACTCGCCGCGCGCCACGTCGAAGAGCTTTCGCGCCGAAGCGTGCGCGCCGACGTCGAGCGTCAGGAAGCCGTATGCGTCGCCTCCGGGCGGGGACACGAGGCGGTCGGCCACCTCCCTCTGGACCATCACGACGAGGTACGTGAAGAGGTCCGGCCGCCGAACGAAGGCCCGGATCATCGGCGTCGCGCTCTCGTATGGGAGATTCCCGACGAGCGGCACCGGCGGCTCCGATCCGATCCTCCCGAGCGCGCCGGCGACGTCGGCGCGCAGCGCGTCCTCCGTCTCGACGAAGAGCGCGCGCTCGGAGAGCTCCGCCGAGAGTCGGGCCGCGAGCACCGGGTCGATCTCGAAGGCGAGGACGCGGACGCCCATGTCGAGGAGGGGCCGCGTCAGGGCGCCCCGGCCGGGGCCGACCTCGACGACCGTTTCCCCCTCCCCCGGTCCCAGCGCGTCGAGAATTTTCCGGATCGTTCCTGCGTTGACGAGGAAGTGCTGACCCCGGGGCGGCCGTACCCGCCCCGTGCTTGACGCTCTCACGACGCTGACCCTACCATCGTAGAGTCGCACCCGCGCCTCGCGCTGCGCCCTCAGAGAAAGGAACCACCCTCATGACCGCAAACGTCCTCGAGCTCAACGAAGGCTCGTTCGATTCCGCCGTCCTCAAGAGCGCGAAGCCGGTGCTCGTGGACTTCTGGGCCGTCTGGTGCGGCCCCTGCCGCCAGGTGGCTCCGATCGTCGAGTCGCTCGCGACGAAGTGGGGCGACAAGGTCACCGTCGCGAAGCTCAACGTCGATGACGTGCCGTCCGTCGCCGAGCGCTACGGGATCATGTCCATCCCGACCCTCATGCTCTTCAAGGGCGGGCAGATCGTCGAGCGCGTCGTGGGCGTCTCGCCACAGGCCTCGCTCGAGAGGAAGTTCGAGCCGCACCTGAACTGAGGTCCTAAGAGAACGGGAGATTTCTTGGAAGGTAATGGGTTTACGGGGGCGCGTGCGCGCAGCCGGCGGCCCGCGTGCGCATCCGTCCCCCTGCGCTCTTTCACTCGAAGAAATCTCTTTCTTGGTTTCTTTCCCTAGTTCTTCGTCTCCTCCGGCCCCGGCATGATCTTCCGCGCGACGGGGCCGTCCGGCGCGTCCACGTAGAGGATCCTCAACCGCGCCCCGCGGCTCGGCCGCACCGCGACGTCCGTCTCCGAGTCGATCCGGAAGGCGCGCCCCGGGTGGCCGACTTCCGCCAGCATGATGTAGGCGCCCGCCTCGTATCTCACGCACGACCCGGCCGCCTTGTGGAGCACGGGCCCGGGCGTGGGCGTCGGAGCGGGCGTCGGGGTCGGTGTCGGGGCCGGGGTCGGCGTGCGCTTCCTCTTCGCGGCCGCGGCGGGCCCCGCGGCGAGCACCGCCGCGAGCACGACCCACGCCGCCCGGGTCACGCGCGACTCCTTCATTCGCCTGAGGATAGACCGGCCGAGCTATCCTTCCGCGTACCCCCGGCAACGCGATCGGCGCCCCCGACGGACCCGGCATCCCGCTTGCTCGAAGCGAGATCCGGGCTCCGCGGTGCCGTTCCGGCGCCTTGCCCGGGGCTCCCGGGAAGAGCAAAGGCCCTGGACGCGAGAAAGAGAAGGGAACACGAGACGATGACGACGACGATCGGTACGACCCCTGCGACCGGCCAGGGCCTCGACCCGGCCGCGCTCACCGAGCGCATCCGCGAGAAGTCGCTTCTCGTGGGCGCTCTCCTGACGGAGATCCGGAAGGTGATCGTCGGGCAGAACGCGCTCGTCGAGAGGCTCGTGATCGGCCTCCTGGCCGACGGCCACCTTCTGCTCGAGGGGGTGCCCGGCCTCGCGAAGACGCTCGCGGTCAAGACGCTGGCGCGCGGGCTCGACGCGTCGTTCTCCCGCGTGCAGTTCACGCCCGACCTCCTGCCGGCCGATCTCGTCGGGACGCTCGTGTTCAACCCGAAAACGCAGGAATTCGTCGCGCGCCGCGGCCCGATCTTCGCGCACGTCGTCCTCGCCGACGAGATCAACCGGGCGCCCGCGAAAGTACAGTCCGCGCTCCTCGAGGCCATGCAGGAGCGTCAGGTCACCGTCGGCGACGCCACGGCGCCGCTGCCCGATCCCTTCCTCGTCCTCGCGACGCAGAACCCGATCGAGCAGGAGGGGACGTACCCGCTGCCCGAGGCGCAGGTCGACCGTTTTCTCATGAAGCTCCGGGTCGGCTATCCGACGAAGGCCGAAGAGCGGCAGATCCTCGAGCGCATGGGCGACACGACGGAGGCCGCGGCCTCGGCGCACGTGCGGCCGGTCCTGGCGCCCGACGTCATCCGCGACCTGCGCGTCCTCGTGCGCGGGATCTACGCCGACGAGCGGATCAAGGGTTACCTCGTCGAGCTCGTCGCGGCCACGCGCGACCCGAAGGCCTACGGCCTGCCCGATCTCGCCGACTTCGTCTCCTACGGCGCCTCGCCGCGGGCGACACTCGCGCTTCTCGGCGCCGCGCGCGGCCGCGCCTTCCTCGCGGGCCGCGGCTACGTCGTCCCCGAGGACGTCAAGGACGTCGCCCCCGACGTCCTCCGCCACCGCGTCCTCCTCTCGTACGAGGCGGAGGCCGAGAACGTGACGAGCGACCAGGTCGTGAAGAGAATTCTCGAGAGGGTGGAAGTCCCCTAACCCGCCCCATGCTCCCGCGCGAGATCGTCAAGAAGCTCCACCGCATCCGTATCCGGACGAACCGGCTGGTCGAGGCGGGCGTGGGCGGGGAGTACCACTCCGTGTTCCGCGGGCGCGGAATGGAGTTCTCCGAGGTGCGCGAGTACGTGCCGGGCGACGACGTCCGGACGATCGACTGGAACGTCACGGCGCGGACGGGAGTGCCGCACGTCAAGAAGTTCGTCGAGGAGCGCGACCTCACGGTCCTCCTCCTCCTCGACCTCTCCGCGTCGCAGGGCTTCGGCTCGCGCTACCTCACGAAGCGCGAGCTCATGGCCGAGATCGCGGCTCTCCTCTCCTTCGCAGCCGTCAAGAACAACGACCGCGTCGGCGCGCTCCTCTTCACGGACCGCCTCGAGCGCTACCACGCGCCCCGCAAGGGCGTCGACCACGCGCTCGCGATCACCCGCGACGCGCTTTCGCTCGAGACGGCCGGCTCGGGCACGGACCTCGCCCTCGCGCTCCGCGGGGCCGCGGGTCTGCTCAAGCAGCGTTCCGTCGTGTTCCTCCTTTCGGACTTCCTCGCCTCGGGCTACGAGAAGGCTCTGAAGGCGCTCAACCGGCGGCACGACGTCGTCGCGATCCCGGTGTCCGATCCTCGCGAGCGCGAGCTCCCGGCCTCGGGGCTCGTGCGCCTGCGCGACGCCGAGACGGGTGAGGCCCGGGTCTTCGACGCGTCCGATCCCGCCTTCCGGAAGGCGTGGGGCGTCCTGCCCGCCGGGCTGCCCGAGCCGGGAGCGCTCTTCCGCGCCGCGGGCATCGACTCGATCCCTCTGCGCACGGACGCGACGTACGAGATCCCGCTCGTGCGCTTCTTCAAGGAGCGTGAGAAGCGCAAGGCGGCGGGGAGATGAAGGCCGCGCTCTTCGCCCTCGCCCTGACGGCGACCGCCGACAAGACCTCCGTCTCGATCGGAGACCGGGTCGTCGTCACGTACACCGCGAAGCTGCCCGCCGGCGCGACGCTCACGCTCGACTCCCTCGCCACCCCCGCCCCCGCGGCGGGCGCGCGGCCGCCGGGCGGCGCCATCCTCGAGTTCGAGGCCCCCTCCGCGCCCACCGTGACGAAGAGCACCGCCGGAGATTTCCTCGAATGGAAGCAGGCCGTGGCGCTCTTTCCCTTCCAGGCGGGGACGGTGCAGGTGCCGGGGCCTCACTACACCTTCAAGGAAAATCCGGATCCCTCGTCCCCTTCCGTCGAGGTTCGCCCGCCCGCGATCGAGCTGACCGTCGCGTCGCGCCTCCCGAAGGGCGAGAAGCCCGACCAGATCGCCCCGAAGGCGGACAAGGGAGTCCGGCTGCCCGCGATCCCCCTGAAGTTCTGGGTCGCGCTCGCCGCGGCCGTCGCGCTCGTCGCGGGCCTCGTCTCGTGGTGGATCGCGCGCCGGCGCAGACGCGGCGCCGCCGGCGAGGCGCCCGTCCCCCGCGTCCCGCCCGGCGAGGAGCTGCGGCGCGAGCTGGACCGCCTCGCGCCGCTCGTCGACGCGCTCGGCCAGGACGCGCGCCCGTTCTTCACGGATCTCACCCACGCCGTGAAGCGCTACCTCGAACGCACGACGGGCGAGCCCGTGCTCGAGTCGACGACGTTCGAGACGATCCGGATCCTCCGCGAGAGGCGCTTCGACCTGCCCGAGGCCGTCGCGCTGCCCGAGCTCCTCGCTTCGGCCGACCGCGTCAAGTTCGCCCGGGGCGCCGCGACGCGCGAGGACGCCCGCGAGGGCCTCGGCCGCGCGCGCCGGCTCCACGACCACGTCGAGGCGCACGAGGCGGCGCGCCGGGCCGCAGAAGCCGCGGCGGCGCCCAGGGAGAAGGCGTCGTGAGTCCCGCGGGCGCCTTCCGCGACTTCGTGGGCGGCTTGGTGCCTCCCGGCCTCTCGTTCAAGGACGCCGGGCTGCTCCTCCTGCTCCTGCTCGTCCCCGTGGCCATCGCCCTCCGCGTCATCCGGGAGAAGCGCGGGGACGGCGCGCTCGTCGTCCCGACGCTCGCGCCCGTCGCGCGCCTCAGGCCTTCCTGGCGGCTGCGGTTGCGCCACCTCCCCTTCGTCCTCGCGCTCCTCGGATACTCGGGGCTCGTCGTCGCTCTCGCGCGGCCGCGGCTCGGCCTCGAGCGGACGGAGTCGTGGACGGAGGGCGTCGACATCTTCATCGCCCTCGACGCCTCCGGTTCCATGGCCGCGGAGGACTTCAAGCCGCGGAACCGTTTCCACGTCGCCAAGGCCTGCACGCGCGAGTTCATCGAAGGGCGCCCGAACGACCGCATCGGTCTCCTCGTCTTCGCCGGACGCTCGCGCACGGTGAGCCCTCTCACGACCGACCGGGCGATGATTCTCGACCGGCTCGCGAGCCTCAAGCTCGGCGACCAGGGGGACGGCACCGCGATCGGGATGGCTCTCGGCAACGCGCTCGCGCGCCTCAAGCCGTCCAAGGCGAAGTCGAGGGTCGTCGTCCTCGTGACGGACGGCGGGAACAACGCGGGCGAGATCGATCCGGACACCGCGGCCGGCGTCGCGAAGGCGCTCGGCGTCCGGGTCTACACGGTCGGCGTCGGCACGAGCACGGGGCCCGTCGAGATCCCGGTCCCGATCCGCGACCCGGAGACGGGCCGGGTCACCGAGCAGAGAATCCTCGCGCGCGTCGACGTCGACGAGGCGCTCCTCAAGCGCATCGCGGCCCAGACGGGGGCCCGTTACTTCCGCGCGACCGACGCCCAGGGACTCGCGGACACCTTCGCGACGATCGACCACCTCGAGCGGAGCGAGATCAAGACGACCCGGTACACACGGTTCCGGGAGGTCTTCCCCCTCGCCGCCCGCCCGGCGTCCCTCTGCCTCGCGCTCTCGGCCCTCACGGCCCTCCTCCTCGTCCCGGTGGCGCCGCGATGAACTCCCTCGCCGGGCTCTTCGTCTCTCCGGCCGCGCTCCTCGCGGGCGCCGGAGCCGCGGCCGCCGCGGCTCTCGCGCTCGCGTGGGCCTCGCGCCGGCGCGCGGCGCGCGCGGGGGCCCTCGTCTCTCCCACGCTCGCCGCGAAGGCCGGCCTCGCCCCGGCCGCGTCCTACCCCGCCGCGGTCACGCTCCTCGCCGTCCTCGTCGCGCTGGGGCTCGGCGCCGCGTTCGCTCGCCCGCACTGGGGCGACCTCAAGGAGAAGGCGGAGCGGCGGGGAGCGGACGTCGTCCTCGTCCTGGACACGTCCGCCTCGATGCGCGCGGCCGACATCTCGCCCTCCCGGTTCACTCTCGCCCGGCAGGCCGCCCAGTCCCTCGTCGCGCGGCTCGGGAGCGACCGCCTCGCTCTCGTCGCGTGCGAGGGCGAGGCGCAGGCGCTCGTGCCCCTCACGCTCGACGCCGCGGCCGTCGACCTGTTCCTCGACGCCATGGAGCCCGGCATGGGCGCCAGGCCCGGCACGTCGCTCGCGTCCGGCATCGCGACCGCGGCCGAGCTCTTCCCTCCGGGCGTCGGCGGAGGACGCCACGTCGTCTTCTTCTCGGACGGCGAGGACCTCGAAGGCGGCCTCGAGGCGGCGATCGGCCGCGCGAAGGCCGAGGGCATCACGATCCACACGGTCTTCGTGGGCGGCACGTCCGGAAACGGCGCGCCGGTTCCGGAGGTCGACGCCGCGGGGCGCACGAGCGGCTACAAGACCGACGCGAGCGGTCAGCCCGTCCTCTCGAAACCCGATCCCGCGCTGCTCCGGCGCCTCGCGTCGGAGACGGGCGGCTCGTTCACGGTGGTGTCGTCGCTGCGGACCGACCTCGAGGGCGTCGCGCGCCAGATCGACCTCGGCGCGCGCCGCCCGATGTCCGAGGTGCTCCTGACGCTCCGCGAGGAGCGCTTCCAGATCCCGCTCGGCGTCGCGGTCGCGGCGCTCGGGCTCCTGCTGCTCGGAGTCGGTGCGGGGCGCAGAAGCGTCACGAGAAGCGCCGAAGCAGGACGCACCGGTGGTCTTCTTCCTAGAAGAGGAAGAGGGGCGGGAGCTGCGGCGGGTGTCGTGCTAACCGTGTTCGCGGCCCGCGCGGCGTTCGCGCAGGCACTTGCGCCGGCGGCTCCCGTTTCCGCGGCGCCTCGGCAGCCGGCGCCTCCCTCTTCACGTTCTCAGAATTCCTCCCCGGGCCCCTCGTCCTCTTCGGACCCGGCATCGAGCACGGCGCGGGGAGCCGCGGCAACCTCCCCAGACGCCCCGCCCCCTATTCCTCTTTCGAAGAGGATCTTCTCTTCTCCCCGCTCCTCGGCGATCAAGGGCGAGCAGGCGCTCGCCCGGAAGGAGACCGACGAGGCGCTCGCCCACTTCCGCGAGGAGGTCGCCCTCGACCCGAAGGATCCGATCGGCGCCTACAACCTCGGGACCGCGGAGTCGAAGGCGGGGCGGGCGCCCCAGGCGCTCGTCTCGCTCGAGAAGGCGCGCACGGAGGGCCGCGGCGGCCTCGCGGCCGACGCCGCCTTCAACGAGGGGCAGACGCTCTTCCGCGAGAAGCAGTACGAGCAGGCGGCCTCCGCGTTCCGAGACGCGCTCATGCGCCGCCCGGGGGACGCGGACGCAGCGTGGAACTACGAGCTGTGCGTCCGCCGGGCCCAGGAGCAGAAACAGCAGCAGCAGCAGCAACAGGAGCAGCAGAAGAAGAAGGACGACAAGGACAAGAAGAACCAGCCGGGCCGGAACGACAAGCAGGAGCAGCAGGCGGGCGCGCGGGACGAGGAGAAGCGCCGCGAGGAGCGCGAGTTCGAGCAGAAGGCGAACATGACGCGCGACAAGGCCGAGCAGCTCCTGTCGGCCATCGAACGCTCGGACCTGGACGAGCAGAAGAAGCAGATCGCCGAGAGACGCAGCCGGCAGAAGGTCGCGAGGGACTGGTGAGGCGCGACTTCGGCGCCGCCGCTCTCGCCCTCACGCTCGCCGCGTCCGCGTCCCTCGGCGCCGACGACGAGATCACGGCGCAGGTCTCCGTCGACAAGCCGCGGCCGGCGGCCGACGAGATGGTGCGGCTCACGTACACGTTCAGCGGCGCCGGCCTCTCGGGCGAGACCCGCGTCCCTCCCATCCCGCTCAAGAACCTCTCGGTCGCGGGCGGGCCGTTCCGCTCGGACCAGGTGTCGTACGTGAACGGCGTCTTCAGCCGGACGCTCTCGATCACGTACGTGCTCCGGCCGCAGGCGCCGGGCGCCGCGGAAATCGGCGAGGTGACGTTCGGATTCGGCGACAAGCAAGTGAAGGCCGCGAGTTATCTCCTCGAGGTCGGGCCCGCGAGGCCGCCCGGGGCCGCACCGCAGAAGGAGCAGACGCCGCAGGAGGAGGAGGACCCGATCTCCCGGTTCTTTCGCGGGCGCGAGGCGATGCTCAACCCGAGACCCGAGCGCGGCGCCCGGCCGTTCGTCGAGTACCGCGTGACGCCCGACAAGACGACGGCCTGGGTCGGCGAAGAGGTCACGCTCACGTACGAGCTGCTCACGCAGGCCGACGTCCAGGGGCTGGAGTACCTCGAGCCGCCGAAGTTCCCGGGCGTGTGGGCCGAGGACCTCGAGAAGCCCGAGCGCCCCGAGGGCCGCCGCGACGTCGTGGACGGGCGGACCGTCATGCGTTTCACGCTCCTCAAGAAGGCCGTCTCCGGTCTCGCGCCGGGGACCATCACGCTGCCCGAGTCCAAGATCCGGACGAGCGTGCGGGTCGGCCCCGATGCGCTCGGCGACCCCTTCGGATTCTTCCCGAGACCGCAGGTCCTCGACCTCGTCTCCAGGCCCGTCACCCTCCGGTTCCTCGCGATTCCCGGCCGGCCCGACTTCAAGGGCCCGGTCGGGCACTTCGATCTGACGGCGAAGACAGATCGCACGCGCGTCGCCGTGGGTGACGCCGTGACGCTCCGGGTCCGGCTCTCCGGCTCCGGCAACCTGAGAACGGCGTCGGACCCGCCGCACCTCGAGGTGCCGGGCGCCCGCGTCTATCCGCCGAGCACGAAGTCCGACCCGACCCACCTCGGGCGCTCGCAGACGTCGACCGAATGGAGCTGGGTCCTCGTGCCGACCGGAAAGGGCGAGATCTCGGTCCCGCCCGTGTCCGTCGAGGTCTTCGATCCGGTCGAGAAGCGCGTCGTGACGAAGACGACGCAGCCGATCACGGTCGTCGCGGAGGGAGGAGCCGAAGGCTCCGTCTCCTCGGGAGCCCCGGGAACCGCCGAGACGACGCTGCCCGCCGCGCCTCGCGAGACTCCCGCAGGCGCCGCGCCGTCGGCGCCCGCGCTCGCGGCCGCCGACCTGACGCACGCGACGGTCTCCGTCCCCCTGTGGGCCCTCGTCGCAGTCCCCCTCGTCGTCTGCGCCGCGGGCGGAGCGGCCGCCGTGACGCGCCGGCGCCGACGGCGCGGCGTTTTCCGGCAGGCTCTCGCGCCGGAACCCGGGGAGACGAAGGAGCGGGCCGCCGCGCGCGTCGACCGGGCGCTCCGGGAGGCCCTCGCACGCCGGCACGGCCTCTCCGAGGCGCTCGGGCCGGCCGACATCCTCGCGGCACTGAGGGCCCGCGGGCTGCCGGAATCCCGGCTCGCGGAGGTGAAGGCGCTCCTGGACGACGTGGATTTCCTCCGGTTCGCTCCGCAGCTCGGCGATTACGAGGCCCGCATCCGGGAGACCCGCGCGCGCGCCGAGCGCGTCCTGCCGCTCGTCGGCTGAGGCCGCAGGGCCCGGGCGGCGTAAAATGGGCGCAATCTTGAGCCGCACGGCGCGCGTCATTTCCCCCAAGCTGCTCACGCGGTACATGGAGCGGCACCGTCTGCTCGACGAAACGAGCGGCACGCCGCCCGACCGCTTCCTCGTCACCCTCGTGAACCGCGCGATGGAGTTCGTCCCGTCCGAAACGTGCGCCCTTCTGCTGGACGATCCGGTCTCGAAGGAGGACGACCGCTCGCGCAACGAGCTCACGGTCATCGTGGCGGCCGGCGAGGTCAAGGACGGCGTCGTCGGTCGCAAGGTGCGGCCCGTCGACGGCATCGCGGGCTTCGTCTACGCGCGGGGCGAAAGGACGTGCGTCAACGAGGTCGGCGGCGCGTACGCGTTCTCGCGCGAGGCGGACGCTCTTCTCGAGCGGCGGGTCCTGAACGTCCTCGCGGTGCCGGTCGTGATCGAGAACCACGTCTGCGGCTCGCTCGTCCTCCTGAACCGCCAGGGGGAGCCGGCGTTCACCCCGCGCGACGAGCGCCTCATGGAGCTCTTCGGCGACACGCTCTCGCTCGCCCTCCAGAACCTCCTGGACGAGCGGCGGGCGCGGGAAGTCGCCCGGCGCGACTCGCTCACGTCGCTCTACAACGACCGCTACTTCCACCGGAAGCTCCAGCGCGAGATCGACCGGCTGGCCGAGTCGAAGGACGGGACGCTCGCGCTCCTCTTTCTCGACTGCGACCACCTCAAGAAGGTCAACGACCTCCACGGCCATCTCGCCGGGAGCCAGGTGCTGCGGGAGGTCTCCTTCATCCTCCAGCGAACGCTCGCGGACACCGTGTCCCTCGCCTGCCGCTACGGCGGCGACGAGTTCACGGTCATCCTCCTCGACGCGACACGCGAGCAGGCGACCGCGATCGCCGAGAAGGTCCGGCAGGCGATCAACGACTGGGTCTTCCTGCCCATGTCGATCGGGCCGGGCGAGCCCGCTCTCAACCTCAAGAACGTGATCTCGATCTCCATCGGGATCGCCTGCTGGCGCGAGAACGTGAACAGCAGCCTCCCCTCCGCCGAGCAGAAGAACGAGCTCCTCAAGCTCGCCGACGCCGCCCTCTACCAGGCCAAGACGCGGGGCAAGAACTGCGTCGTCGCCGCCGGCGAGAGCGGGCCGGCCGAGGACTCTTCCGCGGTCGTCCTCAAGACCTGATCTCAGGGTCGTAACCCGAGCGGATCGAGGTCTTTAGGGGGTCATCCGGGGTCGGGTTATCATGGCTTCCATGCTCGGCTCGCCGACGCCCCGCCTCCTTTCGAACCTCGACCCGAGACAGGTGCTCGACTCCCTCTCGACCCACATGCTCGTGGACGGCTACCACGTCGTGATGGACCTCAGGAGGTCGCGCGGCAACTTCATCCGCGACGCGCTGCACGACGTCGAGATCCTGGACTTCTATTCCCACTTCGCGACGTGCCCGATCGGTTACGCGCACCCGAAGACGACGACGCCGGAGTTCCTCGAGGAGCTGGCCTGGGCGGCCGTCACGAAGCCCGCCAACAGCGACATCTACACCGAGCAGATGGCGCTCTTCGTCGAGACCTTCGCGCGCCTCGCCGTCCCCGAGACGCACGCGCGTCACATGTTCTTCGTCGAGGGAGGGGCCCTCGCGAACGAGAACGCGCTGAAGGCGGCGTTCGACTGGAAGGTGCGCCGGAATCTCCGGAAGGGCCACCGCGAAGAGGTCGGGACGAAGGTTCTGCACTTCGAGCACGCCTTCCACGGGCGCAGCGGCTACACGCTCTCCCTGACGAACACGGCCGACGCGCGCAAGACGATGTACTTCCCGAAGTTCGACTGGCCGCGCGTCGTGGCCCCGACGCTCACGTTCCCCCTGACGCCGGAATCCGTCGCGCGGACGGCCGCTCTCGAGGACCTCGCGATCCGCCAGATCGAGCGCGCCCTCGCCGACCATCCGGACGACATCGCGGCCCTCATCGTCGAGCCCATCCAGGGCGAGGGCGGCGACAACCACTTCCGGCCCGAGTTCCTGAGCCGGCTCCGGACGATCTGCGACGAGAACGAGGTGTTCTTCGTGCTCGACGAAGTCCAGACGGGGATGGGCCTCACGGGCACGATGTGGGCGTTCGAGGGCCTCGGCGTCGTCCCGGACATGTTCACGTTCGGCAAGAAGACGCAGGTCTGCGGGTTCGCGTCGAACGACCGCATCATGGAGGAGCCCGAGAACGTCTTCACGGTCTCGTCGCGCATCAACTCGACGTGGGGCGGGAATCTCGTCGACATGGTCCGCTGCCGGAAGTTCCTCGAGATCATGGCCGAGGAACGGCTCGTCGAGAACGCGAGGACGACGGGCGAGTTCCTTCTCGGGAAGCTCGTCGAGCTCGGCGCGGAGTTCCCCGGGCGGATGACGAACATCCGCGGGCGCGGACTCTTCATCGCCTTCGACCTTCCCGACGGGAGGACGCGCGGCGACGTCCTCTCGTGCTGGCTCAAGAAGCACCACGTCATGGCGCTCGCCTCGGGCGAGCGCGCGATCCGCCTGAGGCCGCCGCTCACCCTCACGAAGGACGAGGCCGCCCTCGGCGTGCAGCGGCTGCGCGCGGCGCTCACCGAGATCCTCGGCTGAAGACCCGCGCGCAACCGGTGGTGTCGGGGCGGTTGCCAGGGCGCATTTTCCGGGAATGAGCGAAGAAGCCCCGGCGCCGGGGTCCGCCGAAGCGCCGCCTGCAGGCTCCGGCGGCATCCTCGCCGCGCCGCCGGAACGCGCCGATGTTGCACCCGCGCGCCGCCGCTTCTCCCCTCTTCCCCTTCTGAGAAGATCTTCTCTTCTTCTCTCGGCCTTCGTCTTCCTCTATCTGACCTTCGTCTTCGTCCCTCTTCCGCAGATCCTCCTGCTGAGGTGGCGCGACCCGTCAACGACCGCCTTCATCCGCGCGCGGCAGGAGCGCCTGCGCGCCCAGGGAAAGAGCGACGTCGTCGACCGGCGGCCCGTCCCGCTCGCGCAAGTCTCGCCCGCGCTCGTCGACGCCGTCCTCGCGGCCGAGGACAGCCGCTTCTTCGAGCACCACGGGATCGACTGGACGGGCGTCGCCGAGGCGCGGGCCTACAACCGTCTCCACGCGAACGACCGCCGTCCGCGCCTCCGGGGCGCCTCCACGATCACGCAGCAGCTCGCGAAGAACCTGTGGCTCTCGGGCCGCCGCTCCTGGTGGCGCAAGGCGCGCGAGGCCGCGATCGCGCTCGTCCTCGACCGCGCCGTCCCGAAACGCCGCATCCTCGAGGTCTATCTCTCCGCCATCGAGTGGGGCGAAAGGACCTACGGGTGCGACGCCGCCTCGCGCGCCCTCTTCGGCGTCCCGGCGTCGCGATTGAGCGCCGCCGAGGCCGCCCGGATGGCGGCGATGATCCCCTCACCGGAGTGGTACCGCGCCCATCCGGCGGCCTGGGAACGCCGCGCCTCCGCGATCGCCGCGCGCTCGCCCGGAGCGGACCCCTCGCGCGCGGACGGCGCCGGCGACGAGCCCCGGACGGGCCGAGGGCCGGCTGTAGAATCGCCCCGATGAACGGAAGAACCGTCGTGGCGTGGCGCGCCGCGGCCGCCTCGCTCGGCGTTGTCGTCGCGCTCGGCTGCGGCTCGAAGCCCGCCGAGATCCGCCTCACTCCCGCGAAGCTCACGTTCTACGGGCCCGGCCACACCCAGACGTTCAAGTTCGACGTTCTCGACAAGAAGGGCCGCCCGCTCCCCGGACTTTCGGTCACCTGGACCAGCGACAAGCCGAAGGTCGCGACGGTCGACTCGAACGGGCTCGTGCGCTCCCTCGCGCCCGGCCGCGCGACGATCACCGCGACCTACAAGGCGATCAACGCGAGCGCGTCCGTCGGCGTCGACGACGTCGTCTCCCTGAACGTCTCCCCGGCACGGATGACCCTCGTCGGGCCGCCCGGCACGAAGATGGGCCTCGTCGCGGAGCTGAAGGACTCGAAGGGAAACCCGGCGAACTTCAGGCCCAAATGGGTGTCCGGCGACGCGAAGGTCGCCACGGTGGACCCCGACGGCGTCGTGACGTCGGGCGGCGAGGGGCGCACGACGGTCATCGCGAGCCTCGGGAACGACCTGAGCTCGGCCTCGGACGTCCGGGTGCTCCATCGGGAGATCTCGACGTTCGAGGTCACCCCTCACACGCTGATCCTGAAGGTCGGCGAGACGCAGCGCCTGAACGTGACGGTCAAGGACGCGAGCGGCCTCCAGATCGAGGACGCGGCTCTCGCGTGGGCGAGCTCCGACCCCAAGACCGCTACCGTCTCGAACGGGGCCGTGACGGGCGTCGCGCGCGGGAGCGCCGTGATCACGGTGGCGACCTCGTCTCGGACACTCTCGGCCACCGCCATCGTGGACTGAGGATTCCCTGAGGATCACGCACCTCGCCGCCGAGTGCGTCCCGTTCGCGAAGACGGGCGGCCTCGGCGACGTCGTGGGCGCGCTCCCGAAGGCTCTCGCGTCGGACGGCAACGACGTCGACGTCTTCCTGCCCTTTCACCTCGAGGCTGCGGGCTGGTACCGCCGGCGACGCTCCTGGCCGGAGGAGGCCCTGCCGCCGTTCGACGTCTCGATCCTCGGCCTCCCCTACCGCGTCGGGCTTCTCTGGGATCTCCTGCCCGGGAGCGCCGTTCCGGTCTATTTCGTCGCGCACGACCCGCTCTTCCACCGCCCCTCGATCTACGCCCCGAACGAGCGCGGACAGGACGACGGCCTCTGGCGGTTCTCGCTCTTCGTCCGCGCGTCGATCGAGGCCCTGAAGCGCCTCGGCCGCAAGCCGCGCATCCTCCACGTCCACGACTGGCATCCGGCGCTCGCCGTGATGGTCGCCGCATGGAGCAGCTGGCGGGACCGGTGGTTCGACGACGTGGCCTCCGTCCTCACGATCCACAACCTCGGCTACCAGGGCATCTACGGCGCCGACCAGTTCCCCGCCCTCGGCCTCCCGGCCGACGCGTGGTCGGGCGGCGGGGTCGAGTTCCGCGGCGCCGTGAACCTCCTGAAGGGCGCGATCGTCGCCGCCGACATGATCACGGCCGTCTCGCCGACCTACGCGGACGAGATCCGCACGCCCGAAGGAGGCGTCGGACTCGATGCGATCCTCCGGGCGCGCGGCGGCCGGGTCGTCGGAATCCGCAACGGGATCGACCGCGGAATCTGGAACCCCGCGACGGACGGCGTTCTCGCCGCCCGGTACACCGCCTCCGACCTCTCCGGCAAGGACGCCTGCCGCGCGGACCTCTGCCGGACCGCGGGCTTCGACCCGTCGGACGCAGGATTCCTCGTCGGTGCCATCGGACGCCTCACGGACCAGAAGGGGTTCGACCTGCTCCTCGAGTCCGCGCCGGAGCTCGTCCGCCGCGGCGTGCGCATCGTGATGCTCGGGTCCGGCGAGCCCGCCTACGAGGGCGCGATGAGGCTTCTCGAGGCCCGCCATCCCGGACGGTTCAAGGCGATCGTCGGTTACGACGAGGGCCTCTCGCACCGGATCGAGGCGGGGGCGGACGCCTTCGTCATGCCCTCGCGGTTCGAGCCGTGCGGCCTGTCGCAGATGTACTCGCTCGCGTACGGCACGCCGCCCATCGTGCGGCGCACGGGAGGGCTCGCGGACTCCGTCGTCCCTTACGACGGCGAGAACCTCGAGCGGGCGACGGGCTTCGCGTTCGACGCGCCGGCTCCGCACGCCCTCGCGGCCGAGATCCTGCGCGCGCAGCACGTCTTCTTCCAGCGCGACCGCTGGCGGCGGATCGTGGAAAACGGGATGGCGCAGGACTTCTCGTGGGACCGTTCGGCCGAGGGCTACGAGGCCGTCTACCACCGCGCCTGCGAGGCGCGCGGCCTGCCCTGGTAGGTCAGCGCGTCACGGCCGCGCGCGCGGCCGCCGCGAGGTCGTCGGCCCCGGGCCCCCCGTCGGCCCACGGGACGCTCTTGCGGAACGGCGGCGACGGGTGCGGCGCCTGCCTCTTCACGGCGAGGAGGACGAGCACGGGCACCTCCTCGGGTTCGTCGGCCGGCCGGCCCTCCAGCCCCTGCTTGAGGAGGCCGTATTCCGCGGCCGCGGGGAGCAGATCGGGATCGGTCTCGTCCGCGAGGCGCGCGAGGTTGCACCGGACGGTCCTGCGGGGAAGATCGACGTCGAAGTAGAGAAACGTGGACGCGGGCGAGGCCGCGCTGACGCGGCCCCCCGGCGACGCGCTCTGGAAGCGCAGCGCGGGTCGTCCCTCGAAGCCGATCCCGTGGAGCGAGGCCTGACCGACGGCCTCGAACGTGAGCACGAGGTCGCTCGCGAAGAGGCCGCGCACGACCCAGGCCGAGCGGCGCACGCCCTCGGCCCGAAGCTCGGCCTTCGCGACGTCGCAGACTGGGTTGCCGCGGCCGTCGACGATGTGCACGAGCGTGACCTTCGGGACGTCCTGCGCCGGTGCTCCGGGCGCAAGGAGAGAGGGAAGAAGAAAGACGAGGATCTTCATGGAAACTCCCGTCCCCTCCTCACGCTCTTCATGTTTCACTGGATCGGGTTCTCCGGCACGAGCGCGGGGAACGGCGGGAGGTCCAGCGGGAGGTGGGCGAGAGCGCGCCAGGACGCGAGATCGCCGCGAGGAGACGGGTCCGGCGCGAGGACGAGCGTCCTCTGCCCGGCCGGCAGCACCTGGTCGCGAAACGCGACGCTGACCGAGAGCAGCGGATCCCGGAGATAGAAGAACGGGAGCTCCGTCGAGAGGGAGCCGTCGGTCTCGACGGACGTCCGGAGGAGGACGGCCAGGTCCCGTCTCTCGTCCTCGTCGAAGGTCGCGGAGCTGATCTCTCTCAGCGTCGTCCTCACCGTCTGGCTGCGCAGATCCTCGACGAAGAACGTGAGCGACCCGCCTCCCGCTCGGACTCTCTGGCGCATCCCCTCGCAGGGACCAGCCTCCGCGGCGGTGTCCGCCGGAGCCTCGCCGGCCGTCCCCGACGACCAGACCTCGAACGCGCCCTTCTCCGAACCGATGCGCTGCCACGGCCGCTCTTCGTCGAGATGCGTCTCGTCGACGAAGCCGAAGGCCGACTCGAGGACGTATCTCGCTCCGGACGGCATCGAGACGAGGAGGAGGTTCCGGTAGGGCCAGAAGCGGCGCTCGCTCTCCGCGAATCCCGCATAGCGGACGACGACCCACCGCGCGCGGAAGAGGGCCGGCGAGTCGGGCGGGGCCGATGTCTCGCGCGCGACGAAGCTCGAATCCCCCTGCAGGTACGCCCTGCCCCGGAACGCGTCGAACCAGTCGGGCGGCGCCTGTCCCTCCGCGCGCACCGCTGCCGACGCGGCCCACATCGCGAGCAGGAGCCCCCGCGACGTCAAAGATCTCTCTCCTCGATCCCGAGCCCGCGCATCGCCTCGACGAGCGCCGCGTGGACGCCGGGAGTCCCCGCGAGGACGTTGCCGCGCGTGCGCCAGGCCGGACCGCCCTCGAAGTCCGAGACGACTCCACCCGCCTCCGTGACGAGGAGCGCGCCCGCGGCCGTGTCCCACGGGGAGAGCCCGAACTCGAAGAAGCCGTCGAAGATCCCCGCGCCGACGTACGCGAGGTCGAGCGCCGCGCTCCCGGCGCGCCGCAGCGACCGCACCTTCAGGAAGACCTCCCGGAAGATCGAAAGGTAGCGGTCGATCTTCCGCGCCTGCCGGAACGGAAAACCCGTCGCGATCGCGGCGCCTTTCAGGTCGGGGCGGGGCGGCACCCGGAGCCGGCGCCCGTTTCGGAACGCGCCCGCGCCGAGCTCGGCCGAGAAGAGGTCGCTCTTGATCGGGTCCCAGACCACGCCCGTCTCGATGTCCCCGAGCAGTCCGCCGCGCGTCCGGGCGATCGACACGGACCAGTGCGGAAACCCTCGCACGAAGTTCGCGGTCCCGTCGAGCGGGTCCACGATCCACGCCGGAAAGCCCTCGTCCACGCCCGACAGCCCCGTCTCCTCGCCGAGGAAGCCGTCCGACGGGAACGCCGCGAGCAACCGGCTCCGGATCACGGCCTCGCTCTCGCGGTCCGCGATCGACACGACGTCGTTCGCGGCCTTTTCCTCGACGGACGCGGGGTCCAGCCGGCCGAAATGGCCCACGAGCAGCTCCCCGGCCTCGCGGGCGGCCGCGATCGCGACGTCGAGCGGACTCTTCAACGGCCGAGCGGCGCTCCTAGAATGATGTTCTCATGGGCGCCGGACGGTCCCGCATCGTGATCGTGGGAGGCGGCTTCGGCGGCCTCTACGCGGCGCGGGCGCTCAGACGGGCGCCCGCCGACGTCACGCTCGTCGACCGGAGGAACTTCCACCTCTTCCAGCCGCTCCTCTACCAGGTCGCGACGGGCGCCCTCTCGCCCGCGAACATCGCCGCGCCGCTCCGATCGATCCTCAAGCGCCAGCGAAACACGCGCGTGCTCCTCGCCGAGGCCCGCGGCATCGATCCCGCCCGGCGCACCGTGCGCACGGACGCCGGCGATCTCGGGTACGACGTCCTCGTCGTCGCGACGGGAGCCTCGCACGCGTACTTCGGCCACGACGCCTGGGAGAGGTGGGCGCCCGGTCTCAAGACGGTCGAGGACGCGACGGAGATCAGACGGCGCGTACTCCTCGCCTTCGAGAGGGCCGAGGAGGCGGCGGACGCGACCCGCCGGAGGGCCTTCCTGACGTTCGTGATCGTCGGCGCGGGACCCACCGGGGCCGAGCTCGCCGGCGCCCTCGCCGAGATCGCGCGACGCACGCTGCGCGACGACTTCCGCACGATCGACCCCGCCGACGCGCGCATCGTCCTCGTCGAGGCCGGGCCGCGCGTCCTGCCCGCCTATGCCGGGGACCTCCCGGAGAGGGCCCGCGCGGCGCTCTCCTCGCTCGGCGTCGAGGTGCTCGCGGAGACGACCGTCATCGACGTGAGAGACGGCGCCGTCGACATCGAACACGAGGGACGCCGCGAGACGATCGCAGCGGCGACCGTGCTCTGGGCCGCGGGCGTCGCGGCCTCGCCCCTGGGACGAGCGCTCGCGGAAGCCACCGGCGCGGAAATCGATCGCGCGGGGCGGGTCCGGGTGGCGCCCGATCTCACGCTGCCTCTCCACCCGGAGGTGTTCGTGATCGGAGACCTCATGACGCTCGCCGGCACCGACGGGAAGCCCCTGCCGGGCGTCGCCCCGGTCGCGATGCAGCAGGGCCGGCACGTCGCGCGCACGATCCTCGCGCGCCTCGCGGGCCGGCCCGCTCCGGGCGCCTTCGTCTACCACGACCACGGGAGCATGGCGACGATCGGGCGCGGCCGGGCCGTGGCGGACCTCGGCTTCGTCCGCTTCTCCGGTACTCTCGCGTGGCTGGCCTGGCTCTTCATCCACCTGATGTATCTCGTCCAGTTCGGCAATCGGGTGCTCATCCTCGTCCAGTGGGCGTGGAACTACCTGACCTGGAACCGTTCGGCCCGCCTCATCACGGAGAGACGCCCATGACGCACCCCCTCGCGACCGTGCTCCTCGCCGCCGCGGCCTCGGTCTCCGCTCCCGCCCCCGAGGCGCACTTCGCCTACGACCCGAAGGCCCCGATCGACGCCGTCACGACCGCCGTCGAGACGCGCGGCGACGTCGTGATCCAGGACCTCACGTACGCGAGCCCGAAGGGCGGTCGCGTGCCGGCGTACCTCGTCGTTCCCGCGGGGCGAGGCCCGTTCGCGGCGGTCCTCTGGGGACACTGGTATTGGGAGAACTCCCCGATGAAGAGCCGGCGCCAGTTCCTCGACGAGGCCGTCGTCCTCGCGCGCTCCGGCGTCGTCTCGCTCCTGACCGACGGGCCCGTCGCCCGGCCGGGGTACGTCGCCGACCGGACGCCGCTGAACGAGAAGCAGTTCGACGACCTCGTGCAGCAGGTCGTGGACATGCGCCGCGGAGCGGATCTGCTGCTCGCCCGGCCGGAGGTGGACCCGCGCCGCCTCGCGTACGTCGGCCACAGCTACAACGCGGCGGTCGGCGCGATCCTCGCGGGCGTCGACCGGCGCTTCAAGGCGTTCGTGCTCATGGCGGGGGCGCTGTCGGACGCGGTGGACTACCGGTCCGACGAGTACGAGCGCTACATCGCGAAGATCGGCAAGGCGAGGTGGGACCCGTTCGTCGCGTCGCATGCCTGGGCCGACCCCGGCCCGTACGCGGCTCGCGCCGCGCCGGCGGTCGTCTTCCTGCAGTACGCGACGAAGGAGAGCTACCTGACGCCCGCCCGAGCGAGGGAGTACGCCGCGAACGTGAGCGAGCCGAAGCGCTTCAAGCTCTACGAGGCGCCGCACGCCCTGAACGCGGAAGCCCGCCGCGACCGCCTCTCGTTTCTCGCCGAGTCGCTCTCCGTGAAGCCGCCCGACGCGGCGGCCGTCGCCTCGGTGCCGGACCTGGAACAGCCGAAGGCCGAGAAATGAAGATCAATGCCGCTTCACGACCGAGTCGAGGATCATGAGGAAGGCGTTCTGCTGGTTCGGCTCGTGCTTGTTGATCACCGCGAGGCAGCACCCGTCCGGGAAGAGCTCGTGGAGCTCGCTCGCGTCCCGGCTCGACAGGATGACCATCCGGCGCGGCACGACGCCTCTCTCCTTGGCGAGCTCGAACATCTTGCGCCCGCCGAAGAGCGGGAGCTCGAGGTCCACGAGGAGGAGCGAGACGTCCGGACCGATGACCTCGAGCGCCTTGAGAGGGTCCTGGTAGATCTCGACCGCGATCGCGGGACCGTAGCGCGTCACGAGGAGCGCGCGCCACACCTCGGCGAACAGCGGCTCGTGCTCGACGATGATGATCCGCTTCGGCTTGCCCGCCGCGACCGGCACCTCGGCCGAAACCGGCTTGAGGTACGCGCCCGAGTCCTCGTGCGCGCTCATCGCGACGCCACGCCGGCGCGCGAGAAGACCTCGCGGCCGCCGACCCAGGTCCTCTCGACGCGCCCCTTGAGCGTGCGCGCGAGCCACGGCGAGTTCCTCGAGAGGCTCTGGAAGCCGTCGGGCGTCACGGGCGTCGACTTCGTCGTCGAGAAGAGGACGACGTCGGCGGACGCGCCCTCGGCGAGCGTCCCGTGAGGCAGGCCGAAGGCCCGGGCCGGAGCCGTCGAAAGCGCCTCGACGAGCCTCAGGAGCGTGATCGCGCGCGGCACGAGAAGACCGTCCACGAGCGCGGGCAGGGCCGTCTCGAGGCCGGTCACGCCGAACGGGGCGTCGGCGAACTCGACGTTCTTCTCGTCCTCGTGGTGCGGCGCGTGGTCGGTCGCGACACAGTCGATCGTGCCTTCGACGAGGGCCGCCACGAGCGCCGCGCGGTCCGCCTCGGCTCTCAGGGGCGGGTTCATCTTGAACCGCGTGTCGTAGCCGGAGCGCGCGACGTCCTCGTCCGTGAGCAGCAGGTGGTGGGGCGTGGCCTCGCACGTCACCGGGACGCCGGCCCGTCGGGCCGCGCGGATCGCCTCGAGGCTCTCCCGCGTCGAGACGTGCGCGACGTGGAGGCGCGCGCGCGCGAGGGCCGCGAGCTGGACGTCCCGGGCGACCATCGCGCTCTCGCCGACGTTCGGCCAGCCCGCGAGGCCGAGACGCGTCGAGGCCCAGCCCTCGTTCATGACGCCGGCGCCGACGATCGAGGGGTCCTCCTCGTGGACGACGACGGGCAGGCCGTACATCGAAGCGTACTCGAGCGCGCGGCGCATGAGGTTGCCGTTCACGATGGGCTTGCCGTCGTCCGAGATCGCGACGATCCCCTCGGCCTTCATCGACCCGATCTCGGCGAGCTCGACCCCCTTGAGCCCCTTCGAGACGGCGCCGATCGGGAAGACGCGGACGGCCGCCGTCTCCCGCGCGCGCCGCACCACGAACGCGGCCGCGGGCGCGTCGTCCGTGACGGGGTCCGTGTTCGCCATCGCGCACACGGCCGTGAACCCGCCCGCGGCCGCCGCGCGCGTCCCGGTCGCGATCGTCTCCTTGTACTCGAACCCGGGTTCCCGGAGGTGCGTGTGGAGGTCCACGAAGCCCGGGGCGACGACGAATCCCGCCGCCTCGACGACCTCGGCGCCCCGGGCCGCGACCTTCTCGTCCACCTTCGCGACGACGCCGTCCCGGAGGAGGACGTCGAGCGTCTGGTCGAGGTTGCGCGAGGGGTCGACGACGCGGCCGCCCCGGAGGAGGATCGCCTCCCCGCTCATTCGTCCTCCCCGCTCGCGCCGATGAGCAGGTACAGCACGGCCATGCGCACGGCGACGCCGTTCTCGACCTGCTCGAGGATCACGGAGTCCGGGCCGTCCGCGACGGCCGAGTCGATCTCGACGCCGCGGTTCATGGGGCCGGGGTGCATGACGATCGCGTCCTTCTTCGCGAGCCTGCGGCGCTCCGGCGTGAGGCCGAACTGCTCGTAGTACTCGCGGTCCGACGGGAAGCCGAGGCCGCCGCCCCGCTCCTTCTGGACGCGAAGGATCATCACGACGTCGGCCCCCTCGATCGCCTCCTCGAGGCGGTACGCGATGCGCGCGCCCGTCTTCTCGATCTCCGCCGGGAGAAGCGTCCGCGGGCCGCAGAGCGTGACGCCGGCGCCCATCTTCGTGAGGAGCGAGACGTTCGACCGCGCGACGCGGCTGTACAGGACGTCGCCGCAGATCGCGACGCGAAGGCCCGCGAGCGTCCCCTTGGCCCGTCGGATCGTGAACGCGTCGAGGAGGGCCTGCGTCGGGTGCTCGTGCGTGCCGTCGCCCGCGTTCACGACGGCGCACGGGAGATTCCGGGCCAGGAGGTGCGGCGCCCCCGAACGCGGGTGGCGGATCACGATCGCGTCGGGGGCCATCGCCATGAGGTTCCTCCCCGTGTCGAGGAGCGTCTCGCCCTTCGCGACCGACGTGCCCGTCGCCGAGAGCGCGATCGAGTCCGCCGAGAGGCGCCGCTCGGCGATCTCGAAGGAGAAGCGCGTCCGCGTCGAGTTCTCGAAGAAGAGGTTCGCGACGAGCTTGCCGCGCAGCGTCGGAACCTTCTTGATCGAGCGCTGGTTGATCTCGCGCATCGACTCGGCCGTGTCGAGGACGAGGCGGATGTCGTCCTCGGTGATCCCGTCGACGTCGAGGAGGTCCTTCTTCGAAAGCGCGCGGCGGGGGGCGGCCGAGGCCGGGACGTCGGGACGCTTCACGCCGCCCGCGCTCCCTATCTCTTCCGCGTCCCGCGACGGGGCGCGGCGGCCTTCGCGCGCGCCCTTCCCGCGGCGGACTTCGGGGCCGGTTTCGGGGCCTCGCGGTCGAGGAGCCACACGTCGTCCTCGCGGTCGGTCTCCCGGAACGTCACGGAGACGATCTCGGTCGCCGACGTCGCGACCTTCTTGCCGGTGAACTGGGCCTCGATCGGGAGCTCCCGGCGTCCGCGGTCGACGAGCACGGCGAGGAGGATCTTCCGGGGGCGGCCGAAGTCGAGGATCGCGTCCATCGCGGCGCGGACCGTGCGCCCCGTGAAGAGGACGTCGTCGCACAGGATCACGTTGCGCTCCTCGACCGGGAACGGAATCTCCGTCTTCTTGAGGACGGGCGAGGACGCGACGGTCGTGAGGTCGTCGCGGTAGAGCGTGATGTCGAGAAGCCCGACGGGCACCTGCACGCCCTCCGTCCTCGCGATCTCGGACGCGAGGCGCTGCGCGAGCGGGACGCCGCGCGTCCGGATGCCGACGAGCGCGAAGCCCTCGGTCCCGCCCTCGGCCTCGACGACCTCCCGTGCCATCCGCGAGATCGCGCGAGCCATGCCGGCGCCGTCCAGCAGCCGGACTTTCCGGTAGGTCCCCGCAGCCTCACCCATGGACGCGGGCGGACAGTACACAAGGCCTCCGGCCGCGTCAACGAGCGCCTACACTCCCTTGGAGCATCGTGACTTCCAGAACCCGCCGAGATCGCGTCGCGCCGGGGCTCGCGCTCCTCGCTCTCCTGGCGCTCGCCGCCGCGCTCGCCCTGCGCCTGCGCATGGACGAGGGCGTCGTCCTCTCGAACGGGATCAAGTCGCGCTTCTGGCCGTGGGCGCCGTCGATGGCGGACACGCCGCTGGAGGCCCCCGCGCTGTCCGACCCCGTCCTGCAGTTCGTGCCCTGGCTCGCCTTGGCGCGCGGCGAGCTCGTCGCGGGCCGCCTGCCGCTCTGGAACCCGCATCAGGACGGCGGCGTCCCGCTCCTCGGCAACGGCCAGTCCGCGCTCGGCTCCCCTCTCACCTGGCCGGCGCTCCTCCTCGGGATCGACCCGGGCTGGAATATCTCCCTCCTCCTGCGCGCCGCGCTCGCGGCCGCCGCCGCGTTCCTCTGGCTGCGCGACCGCGGCCGCTCGCGCCAGGCCGCGGCGCTCGGAGCCGTGGCGTTCGCCCTCTCCGGCCCGTTCGTGGCGTGGCTCGAGCATCCGCAGGCGCTCACGGCCGCCGGTGTCCCGCTGCTCCTCCTCTTCGGCGGGCGGCTCGCGGAGAAGCCCGCACGGCGGGATCTCGCGGGCCTCGCCCTCGCGACGTACCTCGTCCTGTCCGGCGGGCACCCCGAGACGGCCCTCCTCGCGGCCGTCCTCGCGGCGGCGTACACGCTCTTTCGCGCCCGGCGCCCCTCGGGCCTTCTCGCCCCCGCGTCCGGCGCGCTCCTCGGCGCGGGGCTCGCGGCGCCGCTCCTCCTCCCGTTCCTCGCCTACTTCGCCGGGTCGGCCGCGCGCTTCGGCCACGCGCGGCACGCGTTCGTCCTGCCGCCTTCCGCGCTCGTGCGCTTCGTCTTCCCGGCGGACCGCGCTTCGCACCCGATCGAGGCGGCCGCTTCGGTCTCGCTCGCGGCGCTCGCGCTCGTCCCCGTGGGGCTCGCCTCTCTCCGCCGCGACCGCGAACGGGCGTTCTGGGCGGCGGCCGGCGCGGCGCTCCTCTTCCTCGCGTACGGCGGCGCGCCGGCGCGGGCGCTCGGAGGCGTGACGAACGCCTATCTCTCGCGCGCGCTCCTCCTCGCGCCGCTCGCGCTCGGATTTCTCGCGTCCGCGGGCGCCGACGATCTCGTGGGCCGCGCCGAGGCGGCCGGCCGCGGGGCCGCGGGCCGCGCCGCCGCCGCCGGACTCGTTCTCGCCGCGACCGCCGAGCTCCTCGTCTTCGCCGGCGGAGTCCACGCCGTGTCGAGGGAGCGCGTCCTGACGCCGGTCACGCCGATTCTCGCGCGCGTCCGGTCGGATCCCGGCGCGTGGCGGATCCTGCCCCTCCACACGTTTCTGCCCGCGAACACGGCGACGGACGTGGGCGTCGACGACCTGCGCGGCTACGACGCCCTCGGCCCGCGCGCGTTCCGAGCGGCGCGCGAGGAGATCGGCCGGTTCCGCGACCTCCCGAACGCCGTCGACGTCCTGGAGCCCTGGGACCTCGCCCCCGGAGGCGCCGCGCTCGACGCGTGGAGCGTGAAGTACCTGCTGCTCCACCCGCAGTTCCGCTTCGGCGCTGCCGAGCTGAACGCCCGGCTCGGCCTGGACCTCGAGGAGGTCTATTCCGGACCGGACGGGAGGCTCCTCCTGAATCGCCGGGCGAGGCCGCGGGTCCGCCTCGAGGACGGCGCGGGCTCGGCTCGCGTTCTCGCGCGCCTGCCGACCCGGTGGACGGTCGCCGTGGAGACGGCCGCGCCCGCGACTCTCGTCGTCGCGAATGCCACGTTTGCGGGGTGGCGCGCGTTCGTCGACGGGGCCGCCGCGCCGATCGTCTCGCCGGAGGGGCGCCCGTTCGCGGTTCCCGTGCCCGCGGGACGCCACGAGGTCGCCCTCGAATACGCACCCGCCTCGTTCCGGATCGGGCTCGGCCTCGCAGCCGCGTCCCTCCTCGTCGGAGCCTGGCTCGTCCGGCGCCGGTCCTCCTAGAAAGGCCAGGGCCCGGGCGGCAGCAGGAGCTCGCGCTCGCGGCGGGCGAGGAGGCGCGGCTGCGGCGCGCCCGTCCTCGCGATCGCCTCCTCCAGCGCGCCGCGGCGGCCGAAGTACACGTCCTCGACGTACGCGCGCTGGAGGAAAAGGGAGGGAGACAGCGGGAAGAGCCGCCCGGCGGCGACGCCCGCCGCAGCCGTGACCGCCGCGCCGAAGCAGAACGCAAAGAGGATCTTCTTCGAATGAACAAGGGAAAGCGCCGCCGCAACGACGAGCGCCACGGGCGCGAGGAAAGCCACGGCGCGCGCCGGCGGGACGAGATGGAGCACGTTCGGCGCCCCCAGACCTCTTTCGAAGAAGAACCCTCCGAAGCTCCCCCACGGCAAGGCGAAGCCCGGGGGCACGAACGGAAACGCGAGGGTCGTCCCGGCGCACGCGAGAACCGACGCTCCGGCGAGGACGGCCTCGAACGCTCCGCCCTGCCGGAACGCGAGCGGGAAGACGAGGAACGGGAGCGCCGCGACGAGGTAGCGCGGCCCGACCGTGAAGCCGCCGTGCCAGTTCGGATACCCCGAATAGAAGACGAGCAGCGAGAGCGGAACGAGCCCGAGCGCGAGCCCGCCGGAGCCGCCCACCCGTCCGCGGGCGACCCGGAACGCGAACGGCCAGAGGAGGAGGACCGGCGCGAAGACGAGGAGCCCCTTCGACGGGTCGAAAAGGAGGCGGAGGGCGAGGGCCGGCGAGGGCCAGCCGACCCCGAAGAGCCCGGAAGCCGCGAGATCGCGGAAGGCCGCGGCCCTCTCGAACGCGGATGAGAGCGAAAGGGGGCTGCCGAAGCAGACGGTGTCGTACGCGGCGAGAAGCACGACGGCGGGTGCGGCGCCCGCGGCGATCGCCGGCGCTCGGCGAGGGGCGGGAAGAGCCGCGCACAGCGCGAGCACCGCGGCGGGAACGGCCGCGGGGTACTCGGAAAGGACCGCGAGGCCGAGAAGGGCGCCGCCGAGCGCGTCGCGGCGCGCGCGGCCGCCCGTCCCGGGGACGAAGAACGCGGCCCACGCGCCGAAGAGGCACGCGGCGACGAGCGCGTGCGAGAAGAGAAGAAGGCCGTAGGCGAAGAGCGGCGTCGCGAAGAGGAGAGCGAAAGACGCGAGACCGGCGCGGTCGGGCGCGGCTCCGAGACGGAGAGCCGCGCCGTGGAGGACGAGCGCGAGGAGGAGAGCCGGGAGCGTCGCCGCGAAGAGCCGCATGAGCGTCAGCGAGAGCCGCAGCCCCGCCCCCGACGGGGGGCCCGCGAACGGCCGGGCGGCGAGATAGCCGGGGAGGGCGACGAGGGCGGCGCCCGGCGCCTTGTTCGAGAAGACGCGCCCGTCCTTCTCCGACACGTCCTCGAAGGAGGTCCCGAGGAGAGGGAGGACGCCGGAGATCTCGGGCGTCCGGCGCTCGACGAGGGAGGCCGCGAGGGCCCAGCGCGTGACCTCGTTCGGGGAGAGGAAGTGGGGGAACACGGGTACGACGAGGACCGCGAGGATGGCGTACAGGACGACGGCCGGGCCCGCTCGATTCCGCACGCGAAAGTGTACCCTCGGCGTCCCCGTGGACGTCGCCGACTTCGACTTCGAGCTGCCGCGCGAGGCGATCGCCCAGCGCCCCGCTCCCCGCGGGACGGCGCGCCTCATGACGCTCGATCGCCGGACCGGCGCCATCGCTCACCAGTCCGTCGCGGACTTCCCCTCGCTTCTTCTCCCGGGCGACGTCCTCGTCCTCAACGACACGAAGGTCATGCCCGCGCGGATCTTCGGGACGGACGAAAGAGGGCGTCGGACGGAGTTCCTGCTGGTCGAGAGGGTCGGGGGAACGGAAGAAAGAGAGAGGAGAAGAGAGGATTCTTCGAAGGAGAAGGAGGGAGAGGGAGAGCTCTGGCGCTGTCTCGCGAAGCCGGGCAGGCGGGTGAAGGCCGGGAGGAAGTTCTTCTTCGAAGGTGACTGGGTCGCCGAAGCGGGGGCTTCCAGCGGCGCAGCAGGCGCCGGCGACGCGCCCCCCGCCGCGCCGCCGAAACCACATTCACCTTCTAAGAAAAGCGCCGGTCCGGTGCGCACCGAGGGTGGCCTCTATGAGATGCGGTTCACGAAGCACGGGAGCAAACCGAACGCTTCTCTTCTCGTCGATCTCCCGTCGCTCGGTTCAGCCCCCCTGCCGCCCTACATCCACCGCCCCGGCGGCGTCGCCGACGAGCGGGACCGGGTCGATTACCAGACGGTCTTCGCGCGCGAGCCCGGCGCGATCGCCGCGCCCACGGCGGGCCTCCACTTCACGGAGGCGATGCTGGCCGAGGCCGTCGCAAGGGGCGTCGTCGTCGCCCGCGTGACGCTCCACGTCGGGATCGGGACGTTCCGGCCGGTGAAGTCCGACCGCGTCGAAGACCACCGGATGGACTTCGAGCGGGCCTTCGTTCCCGCCGAGGCCGCGGCGGCCGTCGACCGCGCGAAGGACGAAGGCCGGCGCGTCGTCGCCGTCGGCACGACGAGCGTCCGGACGCTCGAGGGCTCCGCGCGCGCCCACGACGGCCGCGTCGCCCCCGGCGGGTTCGAGACGGACCTCTTCCTCTTCCCGGGCGCGGAGTTCCGCGTCGTCGACGCGCTCCTCACGAATTTCCACCTTCCCCGGTCGACTCTCCTCATGCTCGTCTCGGCATTCGCGGGCCGCGACCGGATCCTCGCCGCCTACGCGGAGGCCCTCCGGGCGGGTTACCGGTTCTTCAGCTACGGCGACGCGATGTTCGTGTCCTGAACGGGGGGCGCGCCGGCGCCGGCGGACCTACATTCGGGAGGAGGCCTGCCGTGCGGGCCCGGATCGGGAGGCTCGGGCTCGCCGCCGCGGCGGCGACCGTGCTCGCCGCCGCGCGCGCCAAGCTGAAGATCTGACGGATTCAGATGTCGTAGTACATCGCGAACTCCCACGGGTGCGGCCGCAGGCGGATCGCGTCGACCTCGTTCTTGCGCTTGTAGTCGATCCAGGTCTCGATGAGGTCCTTCGTGAAGACGCCGCCCTTCAGCAGCCAGTCGTGCGACTTCTCGAGGTTGTCGAGGACGACGTCGAGGGAGCCCGGGAGCTGCTTGATCTTCTTCGCCTCCGACTCGGGCAGCTCGTAGAGGTCCTTGTCGACCGGCTTGCCCGGGTCGATCTTGTTCAGGACGCCGTCGAGCCCGGCCATCAGGCAGGCCGAGAAGGAGAGGTACGGGTTGCACGTGGGGTCCGGCGTCCGGAACTCGATCCGCTTGGCACCCTCGCTCTTGCTGTACATCGGGATGCGGATGCACGCGGAGCGGTTGCGCTGGCTGTAGACGAGGTTGATCGGCGCCTCGTAGCCCGGCACGAGCCGCTTGTAGGAGTTCGTGGACGGCGCGATCAGGGCGAGGAGCGCCGGAGCGTGCTTGAGGATGCCGCCGATGTACCAGCGGCACATGTCCGAGATGTCCGCATAGGGGCTGCCCTTCTTGTAGAAGAGGTTCTTGCCGTTCTTCCAGAGCGACTGGTGGGTGTGCATGCCCGAGCCGTTGTCCTGGAAGAGGGGCTTCGGCATGAACGTCGCGCTCTTGCCGTTCCGGTACGCGGTCTGCTTCGCGCAGTACTTGTACCAGCAGACGTTGTCGGCCATCTTCGTGAGGGTCCCGAACCGCATGTCGACCTCGGTCTGGCCGGCGGTCGCGACCTCGTGGTGGTGGACCTCGACGCGGATTCCGACGGCCTGCAGCGCGAGGACCATCTCGGAGCGCAGGTCCTGGAAGTGATCCATCGGCGCGACCGGGAAGTATCCTTGCTTGTAGCGGACCTTGTAGCCCTGGTTCGGCTGCTCGGGGGTGCTCTTCTTCCCCGCGTTCCAGAAGCCCGCCTCGGAGTCGATGAAGTAGAACCCGCTGTGCGTGTTCTGGTCGAAGCGCACGGTGTCGAAGAAGAAGAACTCGAGCTCGGGCCCGATGAAGACGGTGTCCGCGAGACCCGTCTTCTTCAGGTAGCTCTCGGCCTTCTTCGCGACGTGCCGCGGGTCCCGCGAGTACCACTCTCCCGTCACGGGGTCCTTGACGTCGCAGATGAGGACGAGCGTCGGGTGCTGCGTGAACGGGTCCATGACCGCCGTCGTCGGGTCGGGGATGAGCAGCATGTCGGACTCGTCGATCGTCTGGAAGCCGCGGATCGACGAGCCGTCGAAGCCGAGGCCGTCCTCGAAGACGTCCTCGGACAGCTCGGAGATCGGGATCGAAAAGTGCTGCCAGAGGCCCGGCAGGTCGATGAAACGAAGATCCACGAACTGGGCGTTCTTTTCCTTCGCGAACTTCAGCGCTTCTTTGGGCGTCATCCGGAATCCTCCTTGAATCAGTAGGCCTTGAGGTACGTCTCGATCTCCCACGGGTGGACGCGCGAGATGGACGTCGCCCATTCCGAACGCTTCGCCGCCACGAAATGCTCGACGATGTGCTCGCCGAGCGCGTTCTTCAGGAGGTCGTCCCTCTCGAGGCAGTCGAGCGCCTCGGAGAGGTTCGCCGGAAGGACGTCGATCTTCAGGCGCTTCTTCTCCCGGGCGGACATCTCGAAGATGTTCTGGTTCACGGGCTCGCCCGCCTCGAGCTTGTTCTTGATGCCGTCGAGGCCGGCCGCGAGCATGACGGTGAACGCGAGATAGGGATTGCACGAGGGGTCGGGCATCCGGACCTCGCAGCGCGTCCCCATCCCGCGCCGCGCCGGGATGCGGACCATGGGCGAGCGGTTGCGCTCGGACCACGCGACGTTGATCGGGGCCTCGTATCCGGGCACGAGCCGCTTGTACGAGTTCACGAGGGGATTCGTGATCGCGGCGATCGCGCGGGCGTGCTTGAGGACGCCGCCGATGTAGTTCATCGCGAGGCTCGAGAGCTGGTACTTCGCCTTCGCGTCGAAGAACGCGTTCTTCATCGAGGCGCCCGAGCCCGTGACGAGTGACTGGTGGACGTGCATGCCCGAGCCGTTGATCCCGAAGATCGGTTTCGGCATGAACGTCGCGTGAAGGCCGTGGTCCAGCGCGACCTTCTTCACGACGAGCTTGAACGTCGTGACCTGGTCGGCCGTCGTCACGGCGTCGCCGTACTTGAAGTCGATCTCGTGCTGGCCGGGGGCGACCTCGTGGTGGGCCGCCTCGACCTCGAAGCCCATCGCCTCGAGGGCGACGACGATGTCGCGCCGGGCCTCCTCGCCGCGATCGACCGGAGTGAGGTCGAAGTAGCCGCCCTCGTCGTGCGTGTCGACGATCGGGTCGCCGGCCGCGTCGCGGCGGAACAGGAAGAACTCGGCTTCCGGACCGGTCATGAGCGTGTACCCGAGGGCCTTCGCCTTCTCCATCTGGCGTTTGAGGGTCTGTCGGGGGCAGCCGGCGAACGGCTTGCCGTCCGGCTCGATCACGTCGCAGACGAGGCGCGCCACCTTCCCGTTCGGGTGCGACCACGGGAAGATGCGAAACGTGTCGAGGTCGGGCACGAGGCCCATGTCCGACTCCTCGATCCGCGTGAAGCCCTCGATGGAGGACCCGTCGAACTGGATCTCGCCCTCGAGGGCCTTCTCGAACTGCGAGCGCGGCACCTCGACGTTCTTGATGATTCCGAGAATGTCGGTGAACTGCAGGCGCAGGAACCGGACCCCCTCCTTGTCGCAGGTCTTCAGAATCTCGGCCGCCTTCAGCGCCATTCCGCCTTCCTCTTTCTCTTCGAGTTTTGGCTCACGCCGCGCGGAGAATTGGCGCAGAAAGCAGAAAAGTCAATGGAAATCGCGAGTTTGCACATGATTCTGTGCATGAAATCGATTATCAGATCGATCAGTCCGAATTTTCTTGGAGAGTGAGAGCGCCCCCGCGCGCGGGCGGGCCGCCGCCTGGAACGTAGGTTCCGGCGCGCCGGGGCGCCAATCACCTTCAAAGAAATCCTCTCCCGGTCCCTTCCCTTTCTAAACTCCCTCCATGAAGACCCGCGAGGACGCCTGGGCCCTCCTGACCGAATTCACGCAATCCCAGCCCCTCCGCCGCCACGCGCTCGCGGTCGAGGCCACGATGCGGCACCTCGCGCGGTCGAAAGGCGTGTCGGACGCCTCCGAGATCGGGACCTGGGGCCTCGTCGGGATGCTCCACGACTTCGACTACGAGAAGTACCCGACCGAGCAGGACCACGTCTGGAGGGGGATGGAGATCCTCCGCGCGCGGGGCTGGCCGGAGCCGCTCATCAAGGCGGTCGGCGGCCATGCGTTCTACACGAACATCCCGCGCGAGACGCCGATGGAGAAGGCGATCCTCGCGGCGGACGAGCTGACCGGCTTCTGCGGCGCGTGCGCGCTGATCCGGCCGTCGAAGAGGATCGCCGACGTCCCGGTGGAATCCGTGCTCAAGCGGCTCAAGGAGAAGTCCTTCGCGCGCTCCGTCGACCGCACGTACGTCACGCGCGGGGCCGAGGAATGGGGAACGCCGCTGCCCGACCTCGTCGCCCTCGTCCTCGCGGCGCAGGTTCCGATCGCCGACCGCATCGGCCTCGGTGGCGCGCCGGCCGCCGACCTCCCCGACTCCCCCGCACCGCCCGAGCCTCCCGCGCCCTGAGTCCCGTAAGCCGAAGCAAGAACCGGGAAGAGAACGGGGAAAGGAAGAAGGAGATTCTGCGAATGGGCCCCGAGCAGAGCGCACGGACGGAGCTTCGCGTGCGGGCCCCGTTCGACGGCGCGGGCCTTTTCGCGTTCTTCAAGGCGCGGGCGCTGCCCGGGGTCGAGAGGGTGGAAGAGAATTCCTATGAAAGGACCTTCACACAGGGTGAGCGCGCCGGCGCGCTGCGTGTCGCGCTCGAAGGCCGCGGCCGTTCCCTCTTCCTTTCGCAGAAGATCCCTCTTTGGGCGAATCCCGACGACCTGACCGTCCGGGTCTCGCGCCTCTTCGACCGCTCCTCGAACCCCCGCGCGATCGGGCGCGTCCTCTCCCGCGATCCGCTCCTCGCCCCGCTCGTCGCCCGGCGCCCGGGCCTGCGCATTCCCGGCGCCTGGGACCCTTTCGAGGTCGCGGTCCGCGCGGTCCTCGGCCAGCAGATCTCCGTCGCCGGCGCGCGCACGCTCGCCGGTCGTCTCGTCGCCCTCTGCGGACGGGCGCTGCCGAAGGCGCTCGTCCGGCCCGGCCTCACGCACGCCTTCCCGGCGCCCGCCGCCGTCGCGGCCGCGGACCTCGCGCGCGTCGGCCTCCCGCGCGCCCGCGCGGCCTCGCTCCGGAACTTCGCCCGCGCCGTGGCGGACGGCTCTTTCGCCCTCGCGGCTCCGCGCGGCCTCGACGAGTTCGAGAGGCGCCTCACCGCGCTGCCCGGTTTCGGGCCGTGGACGGCGCACGTCGTCGCGCTGCGCGCGTTCGGCGAGAGCGACGCCTTCCCCGAGGGAGATCTCGGCCTCGTCCGGGCGATGGAGCGCGCGGGCGTGGCCCGGAAAGGCATCGCCGCGCGCGCGGAGCGCTGGCGCCCGTACCGGGCCTACGCGACGCTGCACCTCTGGGCCTCGCTCGCGGACGGGAAAGGCGGCGCATGAGCACCGAGAGAAGGAAAGACGTTCTCAGATGGAAAGAGAAGGAGGGAGAGAAGGAATTTCTTGGAAGGTCGAGAGTGGCGACGCCTGCCGGGAGCATCGTTCTCGTCGAGCGCGGCCGCGCCCTCGTCGCCCTCGTCTTCGAAGACCATTGGAAGGGAATGAGCGACGAGCTCGCCCGCCGGTTCGGGACATTCACCTTCAAAGAAGACTTGCGGACCGAAAGTGCCGCTTCTGCGCTCCGTCGCTACTTCGCCGGCGACCTCCGCGCTCTCGACTCCATCGAAGTCGACACGGGCGGCACGCCCTTCCAGCAGGAGGTCTGGCGCGCCTTGCGGCGGATTCCCGCGGGATCGACGTGGTCCTACGCCCGCCTCGCCCGCGAGATCGGTCGGCCCTCCGCGACCCGCGCCGTCGCCGCCGCGAACGGCGCGAACCCGGTCTCGATCGTGGTCCCCTGCCACCGCGTCGTCGGATCCGACGGCAGCCTCACGGGCTACGGCGGCGGACTCTCCCGCAAGCGCTGGCTGCTCGTCCACGAGGGAGCTCTCCTCGTCTGAGCGATCGGCGTTGGATAATGGCGGGCTGCCATGACGCCCCTTCTCGTCGAGAACGCGCTCGTGATCGGGATGACGCGACCCGAGGACGTCGTCCCGGACGGCGCGCTCCTCGTCGAGGACGGCGGCATCGCCGCGCGTGACGCCGCCGCGCACACGCGCGCGCGGGCCCTCGCCGCCGCCGGCCGTCCGGTCGAACGCCTCGACGCGAAGGGGATGTGGGTGCTGCCCGGCTTCGTCCAGACGCACGTCCACCTCTGCCAGACGCTCCTGCGCAACGGCCCCGACGACCAGCCGCTCCTCCCGTGGCTGTCGACGCACGTCTGGCCGGGCGAGGCCGCGTTCGACGAGGCGACGCTCGAGGTCTCGGCGCGCCTCGGCCTGGCCGAGCTCCTCGCGGGAGGGACGACGTCCATCCTCGACATGGCGACGGCCCACCACACGGACGCCGTCTTCCGCGCGGCGGCGGCGAGCGGCATGCGCGTCACGAGCGGCAACGCACTCATGGACGACGCCGGGACCAATCCGGCTGGGCTCTTCCGCGAGACCCGGTCGGCGCTCGACGAGACCGCGCGTCTCGCCAAGGAGTGGCACGGCGCGGGCGGAGGCCGGCTGCGCGTCGCCTACTGCCCGCGCTTCGCCGTCTCGTGCACGGACCGGCTGCTGCGCGAGGTCGGCGAGCGCGCGAAGACGGACGGGTTCATCGTCCACACGCACGCCTCGGAGAACACGGACGAGGTCGCGCTCGTCGTGCGGCGCACGGGCAGGCGGAACGTCCGCTATCTCGACGACGCGGGCATCTCGGGGCCCCACGTCGTCCTCGCCCACGTCATCCACGCCGACGCGGAGGAGCGCGCCCTCCTCGCCGCCCGCGGAACGGTCGTGGCGCACTGCCCGTCCTCGAACCTGAAGCTCGCGTCCGGAATCTGTCCCGTGCCCGAGTACCGCGCGGCCGGGATCCGCGTCACGCTCGGCGCCGACGGCGCGCCGTGCAACGACCGGCTGGACGCCTTCACCGAGATGCGTCTCGCGGCCCTCCTGCCGAAGGTACGTCTCGGGCCCGCGGCGCTCGGCGCGTTCGACGTCGTGCGCATGGCGACGGCGGACGGAGCCGCGGCGCTCTCCCTCGACGCGGGCACGCTGGAGCCCGGCCGCCGGGCCGACTTCGTCGTCCTCGATCCGGCCGCCGGATTCGCGTCGCCCTTCGCATGGCGCGCGGATCCGTATGGGCCTATCGTCTACAGCATGGACCGGTCGCACGTCGCCGCCACGTACGTCGACGGCGTCGCCCGGTACGTCCGCGGCGAGAGCTTCCCCCTGAAGCCCTCCGCCGCGGAGATCGACTCGGCCGCCGCGGCGCTGAAGGCGCGCCGGCGGCTCTGAGGGAGGCGCTCCATGGCCGGCCGGAAGTCCCCACCTCTTCTCAAGACCATCGTCGTCGGAACGGACTTCTCGGTCTGTGCCGCGCGCGCCCTGTCGTTCGCGGTCTCGCTCGCGGCGTCGCAGGGAGCGAAGGTCCACGTGGTCCACGTCCTCGTCGAGCCCGTGCAGGCCTTCGACGTCGCCGGCGCCCTGCCCTACCTCGACGTCTCGACCCAGAAGGAATGGGAGGACGCGACGAAAAAGCGCCTCGCGGCGGCGGTCGCCTCGGCGGAGAAGCGCGGCGTCGTCGCGTCGAGCGAGTTCGTCTGGGGCAGGCCCTCCGACGCGATCATCGACGCCGCGACGAGGTCGAGGGCGTCGCTCGTCGTCCTCGGGACGCACGGGAGGAGCGCGCTCGAGAAGCTCCTGATCGGCTCGACGGCCGAGCGCGTCGTGCGCCTCTGCCCCGTCCCCGTCCTCACGGTGCGCGAGAAGCGCTGAGCCGCGGGCGCCTCAGTCCGAAGCGATCATCCGCTCGGCGGACGCCGAGACGACGCCGAGGATCGAGAGCTGGGGGTTGACGCCGAGCGACGTCGGGAAGACGGACCCGTCGAACACCCAGAGGTTCGCGAGCTGGTGATGCCGGAGGCTCGCATCGACGACGGAGACCCGGGGGTCGGCCCCGGCGGCGCAGCCGCCCATCTGGTGCGCCGTGAAGACGGCGATCCGGTTCGGCCCCAAGGGCCTCTCGTCGATCGCGTCGAGATCGCGCTCGGACCGGATGACGACCGGCTGCGCGTGCAGGGTCCTCACCTCGCGGGCGCCCGCGGCGAGCTGGATTCGCGCCGCGACGCGCATCGCCTCGCGCGCCGCCTCCCGATGGGACTCCCCGAGCGCGTAGCGGATCGACAGGCGGCTCCCGCCCTCTCGGAGCGAGACGGTTCCGCCCTCGTCGTCGGGGAGGAAGCCGTCCCTGAGGAGCGCGATGACGGCGTTCGTCCTCGAGAGGAGCCTCATCCCGTCCCGGTGGGCCGCCCCGAACCCCGGGAGCGCGAGCGACGCGAGCATCGGATGGAGCGGGGGCACCTCGAGGAAGAAGCCCATCCTGCCGGGCCGGTCGATGAAGGCGTGGGAGGCGACGGACTGCGGCGCTCCGTAGAAGGGGTCGATGCGCGTGTCGAAGAAGGCGACCGTCGCGACGACGGGATGGAGGAACGTGCGCTTCCCGACGCGACCGTGCGGGTCGGGAACGCCGGAGCGGAGGAGGAGGGCGGGCGAGTTGATCGCGCCTCCGGCCACGACGAAGCGTGCCGCCGCGACCGTGACACGCCGGCCCGACGGGCGGTCCGTCTCCGGGTCGAGGACCTCGGCCTCGACGGCGTTCACGCGCTCGCGGCGCTCGTCGAGGACGAGGCGGGTCACGCGGCAATCGGCGTAGACGCGCGCGCCTTTCCCGGCCGCGTCGGGCAGGTACGTCAGAGCCATCCCCCTCTTCGCGTTCGTCGGGCATCCCATCCCGCAGTAGCCCGTGTGGAGGCACGACGAGACGTTTCGACGCAGGAGCTCGGTCGCGATCCCGAGCTTCCGTGCGCCTTCCAGGAGGACCGCGTTGTTCCCGTTCACCTCGGAGACGTCGACCTCGCGGATGTTCAGGCGGCTCTCGATCTCCTCCCAGTGCGGGCGGAAGCGCTCCACCGTGAAGTCCGCGAGCCCGAAACGCTCCCGCCAGAGGGCGAGCGCGGCCTCGGGCGTCCGGAAGCACGTCGTCCAGTTCACGAGCGTTCCGCCGCCGACGCCCCGGCCCTGGAGGATCGTGATCGCGAGGTCGTCCGTCGCGCGGTTGCCGTGATCCTGGTAGAGCTTCGGATACGCCTCGGCCTCCTGCATGTGGAAGTCGGCCTTCCGCGAGAAGAAGCCGCCCTCCTCGAGGAGAATCACGCGCGCGCCGGCCGCCGCGAGGCGCGCCGCCGTGATCGCGCCTCCCGGTCCGGAGCCCACGATGCAGACGTCCGCCGAGAGCGACAGGTTCGAGCGGATCTCCCGCCCGCGCATGAGGTTGGGGATCGGGCGGTCCGGAGAGAGGAGCCTCAATCCGCCTCCGGCAGGAACGGCAGCTCGGGCGGCCCCGGGTAGCCGGTCGTGGACCACGCCTCGGGAGCGGCGTAGTAGCACGCGCAGGCGAGCCGCTTCATCGCCTGGTAGCCGGTCCGGAAGACGGCGACGCGCGAGCCGGCCCAGGCCGCGAGGCGCGCGTCCTGGGCCCCCGCGGGGGACGCGGTGAAGGGCGCGAGGCCCGTCAGGGTGGCGGCCCCCGCGAGGGCGCTTTCGAAGAGGCGAAGCAGCTGTCGAAACTCGCGCTGGACCGTGTCCGGCCAGAGGGCCATCGCGGCGTCCGCGCGCCCCGCGACGTCCACGGACGCGGTCGAGGGCGCCTCCCCGTCCACGGCGACGACGCGCCCGGCGACGGCCGCGAAGACCGCGTACTCGTCGAGCGTGAGGACGAGAAGAGGATTGCGCGGCGCCTCGCGGCGCCGCGTTCCCCGAAGGACGAGAAAGACTCCGCTCCCGAGCGCGAGCAAGACGCCTCCGACGAGACCTTTTCGGAGGAATCCCCTGCGCGTCTCCACGAGCCGAGTCTCTCCTCGAAGCGCCTCTCGCTTCCGGCCGGGTTACTTTCGAAGAGTCCGAATCCCTCGGCCGGCGCTCCGCGCCGGCTGCCAGATCTTCTCTTCAGCCGTTCGGGACGTCCCAGAGGTCCTTGACCGCGGGGTGGTCCCAGGCGATGCGCCACTCGTCGGGATCGTTCGCGTCGAACGTGCGCGTCACGACGTAGAGGAGGGCGCACGGGTTCGTGAGCGGGCGGTACCCGTGGGCGACGCCTTCGGGGATGCGGACGAGGAGGTCCTGCCCCTCGCCGGCGACGACGACCTGCGTCGCGCCGGAGGTCGGTGAGTCCTTGCGGACGTCGAAGAGGACGAACTTCGCCTTCGACGGGTGCGGGCAGTACCACACGTCCTGCTGCCGGAGGTGGTAGTGCAGCCCCTTGACGTGGTTCTCGGCGCTTACGATCGTGAAGTTGATCTGCGCGACGGGCACGTTCCGGAAGAACTCCGCGAGCGCCTCGGTGCCGGGATGGTCGGCCTTCGCCCGGTAGATCTCCTGGAAAAAGCCGCGGTCGTCGACGAAGCGCGTGAGACGGTGGACCTCGACGCCCTGGATCTTCGTCCGGGTCCCGTACGACTTGACCGCCGCGCGGTACTCCGCGGCGATGGCGTCGGCGGTCAGCTCGCTCGTCTTCGTGGGCATGCGTGGCTCCTCGTTCTCGGGCATTCTACGGCGCGTCGCGACCGATTCTCTGGCGGGCCCCCGGCCCTCGGTGTATCTTCCCCCGAACACCGAACGGCTCCACAGGATGGAGAGGAGGGCTCCGTTGTCTTCGAACCCGCTCTTCGCGACGAAGTCCATGGCGCGTCTCATGGAGGAGATGAAAGGCGAGAACCGGCTGCGCCGCGTGCTCGGGCCCGTCCAGCTCACGAGCCTCGGCGTGGGGGCGATCATCGGCACCGGAATCTTCGTGCTGACCGGCCAGGCGGCTCACGACAAGACGGGGCCCGCCCTCATGCTCTCGTTCTGCGCGGCCGGCCTCGCGTGCGTCTTCGCGGCGCTCTGTTACGCGGAGTTCGCGTCCATGGTGCCCGTCGCCGGTTCGGCGTACACCTACGCGTACGCCACGCTCGGCGAACTCGTGGCGTGGATCATCGGGTGGGATCTCGTCCTCGAATACGCGGTGGGCTCCGCGACGGTCGCCCATGGATGGTCGCACTACTTCCAGGACTTCATCGGGATCCTCGGCATCAGGCTCCCGCACAGCCTGACGACCGCTCCCTTCGACTACGACCCCTCCGTCGGGCACTTCGTCGCGACGGGAACATTCTTCGACGTCCCGGCCATCTTCGTCACGTTCGTGATCACGGCCATCCTCGTGAAGGGCATCCGCGAGAGCGCGAGCTTCAACGCCGGGATGGTGATCGTGAAGCTCGTCATCGTCGCCTTCGTCATCATCGTGGGCGCCTTCTACGTGAATCCCGACAACTGGAAGCCGTTCGCGCCGTACGGCCTCACCGGCATCTCGTTCTTCGGCAAGACCCTGTTCGGGCAGACCGGAAAGGGCGGGGAGCCGCTCGGGATGCTCGCCGGAGCCGCGACGATCTTCTTCGCGTACATCGGCTTCGACTCGGTCTCGACCCACGCGGAGGAGGCCCGCGACCCGAAGCGCGACGTCCCGATCGGCATCGTCACGTCGCTCGTCCTGTGCACGTTCCTCTACATCGCCGTCGCCGCCGTCCTGACGGGCATGGTCCCTTACGACAGGATCAACATCGACGCGCCCGTGTCGGACGCGTTCCGGCAGGTCGGGCTCCCGTGGGCCCAGTTCCTGATCTCGCTCGGAGCTCTCACGGGCATCACGTCGGTCCTCCTCGTCATGATGCTGAGCCAGCCGCGGGTCCTCCTCGCGATGGCGCGCGACGGCCTGATCCCGGAGAGCTTCTTCGGCGCGGTCCACGAGAAGTTCCGGACACCCTGGAAGGCGACGATCCTCACGGGCGCGTTCGTCTCGATCATGGCCGGGCTGCTGCCGCTCCGCGTGCTCGCGGAACTCGTGAACATCGGAACGCTTTTCGCGTTCGTCGTCGTGTGCGCGGCCGTCCTGATCATGCGGCGCACGAATCCGGAGGCGCCACGGCCCTTCCGCGCTCCGTTCGTGCCCCTCACCCCGATCCTCGGAATCCTCACGTGCACGCTCCTCATGTTCTCCCTCCCCGCGGAGAACTGGTGGCGCCTCATCATCTGGCTCCTGATCGGGTTCACGATCTACTTCGGCTACGGACGCCATCACTCGGTGCTCCAGAAGGATCGCGATCGCGTGGCCCCCGCGGCCTGATCCGTGAAGCGCGCGGCGCTCCTCCTCCTCCTGGTCGGAGCGCCGCTCGTCCTCGCCCTCTTCCCCGCGTTCCGCCGCCGCGTCGCGCACAAGCTGCGGTTCCTGCTGCTGCTCTGGTCGGGGGCGGTGCTCTTTTTCGGATTGATGGGAGGACCGGGGAAGAAGAACTTCTTGGAGGGTGAATGGGGCTGGGACGCGGGCACCTTCTGGCCGCTGTTCGGGACGGCCCTGTTCGTCGGCGCGTTCGTCTCGGTCTTCCGGGACTTCCGCCTCTCGTCACCCTCCAGGAAATCTCCGGGCGGCGCGGAGCGCCGCTAGCCCCGGTCGGCGCGAAGCGCCGCAGAGGATTCTTCTCCGTCTTCCTCTATTCGAACGCGATGCGGTCGACGGCGACGCCGAGTTCGCGGACGTCCTCGCCCTTGCCGAGCGCCTTCGGGACCTCCGTCGCGGTCCGGATCTCGATCCGCGCGCATTCGCGCCCCGCGAGAAGCCCGGCCGCCGCGGGGGCGAGCGCGGACGAGGTCTCCGCGAGAGCCGGGCCGACGCGGACGGCTCCTGCGAGGACGCCGTTCACGAGGATCGTCACGTCCTTCGGCGCCGAGACGGCGCGCGCGCGCAGCACGACGCGCGACGGCGCGAAACCCGGCACGGGGGCCCAGGCGAGCGACGCGGACGCCTTCGTCCAGCGCATGTCGAGACCGGTGTCCGCGATCTTCTCGCGCGGCCAGAAGCCGTCCGGGTCGTAACGGCCGTCGTCCGGCGCTCCGAGGTCCGCGACGACGCGCGAGCCCTGCCGCATCCAGAGATGCTCGGGCGGCCGCGAGATGGTCGCCTCGAGGAACGTGAAGCACCCGCGGGTTGGCCGCGTCGCCCCATCGAGCGGAGGAAGGTCGACGGGCCGGTCGCAGGCGATCACGTACTCGCCGGGCCCCGGCATCGGGCCGTAGACGGGACGGTCGAGCACGGTGAGGTCGAACGGTCCGGGAGAAACGACGCGCGAGACGAGGACCCGTCCGGACGCCGCCTCCGTGACGGTCAGGGTGGTCGGTCCGGCCGCGCCCGGGCGGTCGCCGGAGAGCGTGGCGGCGAGCGGGCCCTGGTCCTGCGCGACGAGGAGCCGCGCGGAGGGGCCTGCCCAGCGAAACGACGGGCGGCCCGGGGCGCTCTCCTTCACGCCGAATCCCGGCCCGAAGAGCGGAGGCGCCGGGTCGCGCGTCGAGATGACGAGCAGGCGGCGGTTGCCGAGCATCTCGGCCACGCGGCCGCCCTCGAGCCACGTCTTCCAGAGAGGGTCGTGTCGGTCGGGCGGGTCGGGCTCGCTCGTGAAGTCCGCGAGGCGCACGAGACGCTTGTTCATCTGCCTCGGCGCCGTGACGAGCTCCGAATCCGAATAGCCCCAGACGACGAGGCGGCCCTCCCACCGCTCGGTCCTCAGGAAGGAGCCGAAGTCATCGTCGGCCACGATCGTCTCGCGGCCCGGGTGGACCCAGCGCTCGAGGGCGCGGATCGCCGCGACGGGCGGCGTCTCGACGCTCGCGGACCGGACGACGTCCGGCCACGCCTCGCGCGCATAGAGGCCGGCGGCGAGGAGCGCCGCGAGGAATGCGAGAGCGCCTCTTCGGAGCGCGCCCTCGAGCCCGGCGCCCAGGGCGAGGGCGAGGACGAGGACGAACGGGACCGAGTACCGCGACATCGCGCGGCTGTGGAGGAACCAGAGGGAGACGAACGCCGGAACGAGGATCACGAGAAGGTCCACGAGCCCCCGGCGGCGCCGGAGACCGAGCGCCACGAGGCCGATCGTCGCGACGAAAAGGACGAGCGCCGCCCGCCGCGGCGAGAGGAAGTCCCGCACGAGGAACGAGTCGGCGAGAGTCCCGAAGGTCCCCGTTGCGAACGCGTGCGCGCGGAACCCGGCCCGCTCCGAGAGGGACGCGAAGAGCCCCGGCGCCCCCCCCGCCTGAGCGAGAAGCCAGACGAACCACGCGGCGGTTCCGGCGAGAGAGGCCCCGAGGAACGAAACGACGGCGTCGCGCCTGTCCCAGCGCAGCGCGAGCCGGAACGCCCAGACGAGGAGCGCGGGCGCGAAGACGAGCAGGAGATGCGGCCGCACGCCCGCGCCGCCCGCGGCGAGAAGGCCCGCCGCGAGCGCGAGGCGGCGCGCGCGCCGCGCCGCGATCATGTCGCGCCAGCGGGTCTGGTTGGGCGACCGGCGCTCCTCGGCCGTCGCGAGGCACGCGAGGGCCCCGAGGAACAGGGACGTCGCCGGCGTGTCCGAGAACGCGCGGCCCCCGTTGATCCAGACGACGGGGAGCGCGAACGCGAAGGTGACCCCCGCGAGCGCCGCCCATCCCCCGACGACGCGGCGGCCCCAGACCCAGAGCGCGAAGACGCCGAGAGCGGCGAGGACCGTCGAGGCCGTCGCGAGCGCGTTGAAGGGCGTCACGCAGAGCGGGAGGAGCGCCTTGCCGAGGAGGATCCAGACGGGGAAGCCGGGCGCCTGCGGCGAGAGGTCGAAGAGGTCGAAGTGCGTGACGGCGCCCGCGAAGACGGCCTCGTCGATCTCGCCGGGCGAGGCCGCGATCGCGAGGAACCGCGAAGCCGCGACGGCGCCGAGGACGAGCCAGACGAGGGCCTGCGGAGGCTCGCGCCGCCGCTCGCCGGCCCGCCCGATCCGACCCTTCACGGAGGGGAGTGTTCCATTTTTCGGCGCGCTCCGAAACCGCTACAATGCGGGAGATGTCGTTCCGGCAGCCCGCGGGATGACCGTCCCCCGCATCATCCCTCGCGCCGAGCACCCCATTTCGCGCGGATACATCGATCCCGACGCTCTCCGCGTCCTCTACCGGCTGCACCGCGCCGGCTACAAGGCGTACCTCGTGGGCGGCTCGGTGCGCGACCTGATGACCGGCCGCACGCCGAAGGACTTCGACGTGGGGACGGACGCGCGTCCTCAGGAGATCCGACGGCTGTTCCGGAACTCGCGCGTGATCGGGCGGCGCTTCCGGCTCGCGCACGTCCTGTTCGAGGGCGGGAAAGTCGTCGAAGTCTCGACCTTCCGGAAGATGCCCGACGCGGCATCGGCCGCCCCGGACCCCGAAGGCGACGACGACCTCCTGATCCGCTCGGACAACACCTTCGGAACGCCCGAGGAGGACGCGGTCCGGCGCGACTTCACGATCAACGGCCTTTTCTACGACATCGCGACGTACGCCGTGCTCGACTACGTCGGGGGGGTCGAGGACCTCGAGGCGCGCGTCGTCCGCACGATCGGAGACCCGCTCATCCGGTTTCGCGAGGATCCCGTCCGCATGCTCCGGGCGTGCGAGTTCGCGGCGCGCCTTTCGTTCGGGATGGAAGCCTCGACGCGCGCGGCCCTCGACGAAGCGAAGCGCGAGCTCACGAAGAGCGCGGCGCCGCGCGTCACCGAGGAGCTCCTCGACCCGCTCCGCCGCGGCTGGGGGCACGACACGTACCGGCTCTGGTCCGAGACCGGCCTCCTCGGGGTCCTCCTCCCCGAGGTGGACGGCGAGCCGGGGGCAGGCCCGGCGGCGGGACCCGCGAGGGACTTCTTCTGGGCGATGCTGCGCGAGGCCGACACGAGGACGGTCGCGGGCGAGAGGCTCGAGGACGCGGCGCTCCTCGGCGCGCTCTTCATGCCGGTCGTCCTCGCGGCGGTGCGCCGCCGGGGCCGCACGGAAGCGGGCATCTCGCCGTCGCAGATCCTCCTCGTCCTGGAGGACGCCGTGAACCCGCTCGCGATCCGGATGGCGCTCCCGCACCACACGACGCACGCGCTCAAGCAGGCCCTCTACACGATGGGGCGCCTCACCTCGACGCGCCCGACGGAGCCCGCCGCCCGTCGCGTCGTGGGGCGTCCCTATTTCCTCGCGGCCGTCTCGCTCCTCTCCGTCTACGCGAAGGCGACCAACCGCTACCGCGAGGCCGCCGCCGCCTGGGAGGAGGTCGTCGCGCGCGGGACGGGGGGGCGACACCCGGGCGCGGCGCCGTTTCCCGACGCCCTCGTTCCCCCGCCCGAGCCGGCCCCGCTGGGTCCCGCCCTCGCGCCCGCGCGACGCCGGCGCCGTCGTCACCACGGCCCTCGCCGTGCCGCCGGCACCGCCTGAGCGTCAACGGGAGCGGCTGCCCAGCCAGTCCGCGAGGTCCGACTCGATGCGGGCGTAGTCCCCGCGCACGGTCTCGCGCATCGCGTCCTCCACCTCCTCGCCGTCGCCGAGCCGGTCGAGAAGGTGGGAGAGCGCGCCGGGACCGCGCGTGTCGCGGAGCATCTCGACGGCGGCGAGCGAGACGGCGTAGCCCGACCGCGCCTCGGGGCCCGCGAAGCGTCGGAACGAGGTTTCGAGCGATCTCAGGCCGAACGTGTGCGTCGCGCGCCATGCCTCGAGCAGCGCGCCGGCGTACGCCGCCGACGTCTTGCCTTCCTCGACCTGCGCGAGCCCCTCGTGGAGCCACGTCGGCGCGCGTCCACGCGTCCGTCTCTGGACGAAGGCGTGCGTCATCTCGTGCTTGAGGACCGAGAGCAGCGCCGGCGTGACGCCCGTGAGCCCCTGAGCGGGGACGCGGACCTTTCCGTCGAAGAGGCCGCCCGACCAGTCGGGCGCCCGCGTCGCGAGCCGCCAGTCGCGCTCCGCGTAGACGACGACCGTGACCTTCTCGGCGGGTCCCGATCCGAGGTCCTCGACGAGCTCGGCGTAGATCCGCTCGAGCGCTCCGAGGAGCGCTCCTTCGACGCCGGGCTCGAGCCGCCGGCCGTCGTAGACGAGGAGGATGCTCGAGCTCGCGCGCTCGGAGAAACGCTCCTCGACGGGACCTTGCGCGGCCGCGGGCACGGCCGCGAGGAACAACGCCAGGACCAGCGGATCGCTCGCGCGGCGCGGCATGCGTTCATGATAGGCCGATGGCTCTCTCCGGATCTCAGCGCCGCACGAGGTCCGCGAACGCGAGGAGCTCGCTCTCGTTGAGGTCCGAGACGGCCGCGTACGCGAGATCGCCCTCCGTCCAGCGCACGACGTTGATTCCGCGCACGCGGGCGGTCGCGATCCCGGTCACGGGACCCCGCTCGACCCAGACGAAGAGATCGATCTTGTGCCGGGCCCGCCCGTACGCGAGCGCCGCGGCGCTCTCGCGCCCGACGCGGTCCACGCGGCCGCCCTCGAGCGGAAAGCCGTCGGCCGCGAGGTCCTTCACCTTCGGGGAGAAGTCGACCTTCCCCGCGAACCACGGCTTGACCGTGTGCTGGTCGGACGAGGCGACCTCGATGCGCTTGCCCGCGGCGAGCGCCCGGACGTGCGCGGCGACGAGCGTCTCGTCGAGGCCGCGGGCGCGGATCGCCTCGCGGAGCGGCGACAGGAGCGACCCGAGCGCCGCCCCGAGGACGAGCGCCGCGGCGATCGCGGCCCAGCCCGGCACGCCGCGCGGCGGAGCGGGCCGCTCCTCGCGGGCGAGACGCGCCCGGAGCCGCGCCTCGAGCGACTCGGAGGGCGGCGCGGCGAGCCCGCCGCCGCGGATCGCCTCGCGCAGCGCGAGGGCGCTCCGGTAGGCCGCGGCGCACTCGGAGCAGCCGCGCGCGTGGCGCTCGGCCTCGAGGGCCGCCTCCACGGAGAGCTCGCCGTCCACCCAGGCGTGGACCCGCTCGCGCGGCACCCCGCAGCTCACGGCCGGGCCCCCGCGGCCGCGGGCCGGGCAAGGGCGGCCTGCAGCCGCCGCCGTGCCCGGGCGAGGCGCGACATCACGGTGCCGACCGGAATCCCCGCCACCTCCGCGATCTCCCGGTACGAGAGCTCCTCGAGCTCCCGGAGGACGACGACCTCGCGGAACTCGGCGGGCAGCTCCTCGAGCGCGCTCCTCAGCCGCGCCCCGTCGGCCCGCCTCACGAGGTCCTCCTCGGCCGATGCCGCGGTCTCGACCGGCTCCTCCGCGGCGTCCAGGCCCGCCGCGGCGTCGCGCGACCGGTTCGCGCGGAGCCACGTCCAGCACGTGTTGCGCACGATCGCGAGGAGCCACGGGCGCGGGTCCGCGCCGCGGAGCGAGGGGAAGAACCGGTACGCCCGCAAGAAAGCCTCCTGGACGACGTCGTCCGCATCGTGATCGTCGCGCGTGATCCAGCGCGCCAGGTTGTACGCGGACGGGAGGAGCGGGAGAACGAGTCTCTCGAAGTCCCCTTCGGAAAGCGGTTCGTGCAGGGCGCCTCCTCTGGGGGAGACCGAGCCGGCGCCGATCTTATTCCCGGGTCCGCGGGAATAGGCGCCCGCGGCGGCGAGTCTCCTCGCCGGAGGCAGGCACCATGAAGCTCGAGCACGATCGCCGTGAGTTCCTCAAGCTCGCCGGCCTGGGCGGCGGGGTCGTCTTCGCGTCGACGCTCTGGGGCGGCACCCGGCGCGGCGCGGAGGACGAGTTCCACTTCGTTCAGCTCTCCGACACGCACTGGGGCTTCGAGGGGCCTCCGAACCCCGACGCGAAGGGGACGCTTCCGAAGGCGATCGCGGCCGTGAACGCCCTCTCCGAGCAGCCCGACTTCGTCGTGTTCACCGGGGACCTCACGCACACGACCGACGATCCCGCGAAGCGTCGCGACCGCATGAAGGAGTTCCACGACATCGCGGGAAAGCTCCGGGTGAAGACCGTGCGCTTCCTCCCGGGCGAGCACGACGCCGGCCTCGACAAGGGGGAGGCGTACCAGGAGAACTTCGGGACCACGCACTACACGTTCGACCACAAGGGCGTCCACTTCGTCGTTCTCGACAACGTGTCGGATCCCGGCTCCATCGTCGGCGAGGCGCAGCTCAAGTGGCTCGCGGACGACCTTGCGAAGCGGAAGAAGGACGGCCCGATCGCCGTCCTCACGCACCGGCCCCTCTTCGACCTCTACCCCGAGTGGGACTGGGCGACGAAGGACGGCGCCGCGGCTCTCGCCCTCCTCGAGCCGTTCGAGCACGTGACGGTCTTCTACGGGCACATCCACCAGGAGAACCACCACAAGACCGGCCACATCGAGCATCACTCGGCCGCCTCGCTCATCTTCCCGCTGCCCGCGCCCGGCTCGGTCCCGAAGAAGGCGCCGGTCGCGTGGGACACCGCGCACCCGTACCGCGGCCTCGGCTGGCGGGACGTGGAGGCCTACCCGGGGAAGGGGTCCTTCCGCCTCGAGGAGAAGTCCGTCGCCGGGGCGGAGGTCAAGGTCTGATGAAACCTTCGGGTGCCGCTCTTGCGATCGCGCTGGCGGCCGCGGTCGTGCTCGCGGCCGCCGCGCCCACGCGCGGCAGGGCGGAGGAGCCGCCGCGCGTCGTGAGGATCGTCGCGAAGCGGTTCTCGTACACGCCGTCCGAGATCACGGTGAAGAAGGGCGAGCCCGTCGTCCTCGAGCTCGTCTCCGAGGACCGCCTGCACGGCTTCAACGTGCCCGCCTTCAGGATCCGGACGGACGTGCGCCCGCACGACGTCACGCGGGTTCCGCTCACGCCCGACACGGCGGGCACGTTCCCGTTCCACTGCGACGTCTTCTGCGGCGACGGACACGAGGACATGACCGGAACGCTCGTCGTGACCGAGTAGCGGCTATTTCGCGGACGACATCTCCCGCACCTCGATGGAGACGACGTCGGAAAGCCCGCGGCCCGGCGCCGCGACGAGCCGCGGCGCCGGGCCGGTGAGGTCGAGAGAAGGAGAGTCGGAAGAGGAAATCTCTGCGAAAGAGAAGACGGAGACAGCTCCGCTCCGGGACGTCACGACGACGACCGTCGCCGTGGGGGCCTCGGGAGCGGGGACGAGCCGCGAGAGCGCCACTCTGCCGCCTTCGCCGCCTTCCGCGATGGCGCGGAGCGCCGCAAGGTCGTATTTCTTCGAAGGCGAAGAGGGGCCGATCACCTCGAGCGCCGCCGGAGCCTCCGCCGCGGGCTCATTCACCTTCGAGGAAGGACCACCCTCCCGACCCACACCGCCTGCAACAGGCGCGGCGAGGGCGCGGGGCGCGGCGGTGGCGGCCGGCGCGGCCGCGGGAGCGGGGGCGGCCTCGTCGAGCGCGGGCGCCGCCCCCGGCGCCTCTCTCCCGTAGACCGCGATCTCGCCGGCAGGACCGTGGACGCTCCGTCCCGCCGCGTCCGTTCCCGCTTCCCGCCATTCCAGCGTCTGGGGCGAGAGCAGGACCGTGACGGCGAGCCGCGCGCCCGCCGCGGCGGAGAAGCACGTCGCCGCCGCCGTGCCGCCCGCCCAGTGACCCGCGGGCGCCTTCGCGAGCGTGATCCGGCAGTCCGGCCGCTCGCGGACGTCCCGCTCCGTGAAGAGGGCGAGGGCGTCGGGGTCCCGCCACTTGCCGCGCACCCCCGCGAGGTCGCGCGGCTCGTAGACCCTCAGGGCGACGCGGCCGTCGCCGCCGTCCGCGAGGCGGAGGAACCGCTGCAGGAACGGCGCGCCGGGCCGGGCCGTACGGGCGGCCTCGACGTAGAAGACGTCCGCGCCGTCGCCGATCCGGCTCTTCGGCACCGACGCGATCTCGAACCGGACGCTCGCGGCCGCGTCGCGGGAAACGTAGGTGCCCGGCAGGAGGCCCGCGACCTCGGCGGCGGCCGGCGAGAGCGGCGCCGCGGATGCGACGGGCGCGGCAAGCAAGGGGAAGGCGAGCGCGAGCGCTCCAGATCGCGAGAGGCGTCTCATGGCGTCTCCGGCGCGGCGGGAAGGACCTCGAAGATCTTCAGGAACGGCCCCGTGCCCGGCGAGCCCTCGGGCGATTCCCAGATCCTCCGGAAGCGCCGGAGCGCCTCGCGGTCCTCCGGCCCGTCGTCCGGAAGAGGCTCCGCGTCCCGCTTGTGGAGACGGAAGAGGAGGGTCCTCTCGCCCGCGGGAGTCCCCGCATAGAGGCCCTCGCGCGGCGCGGCGCCCTCGAGGAGCCACTCGGAGGGCGCCCTTCCCAGCGCCCGCGCGAGGCCGTACAGGACCGGCGGCGGAAAGGGAGCGACGACGTACCTCAGGCGCAGGCGCTCAAGCGCGGCGACGGCGCGGCGGGGAGAAGTCTCCGCGAAAAGCCTCATCTTCTCCGCGAACCTGGAGTGCGCCGATCCGAAGTTGTCGAGGGCCACGGCACGCGCGGACCCGAACAGGATCGCGTGCCCGTAGTCCCACGGCGCGAGAACTCCCCACGCGGGCGGGTCGCCGGGGTCGGGCGTCCTCTCGAGAAGGACCGCCGCGACGACCTCGGGCGCCGAGAGCGTCGTGTCCGCCTCTCCGCGGAGCGTCCCGCGCAGGGTACGCGCCACGATCGGCCCGGCGGTCACGAGGCCGGCCAGGAGGGCGGCGACGCAGAGGAGACGTGCGCGCCCGCCCCGGAGGAAGCCGAACGCCGCGCCGAAGGCCGCCGCCGAGAACGCGGCCGCGAGCGGCAGGAAGCGCTGCTGTACGACGCCGAGGAGCGCGAACGCAGCGAACGGCAGGCCGACGGCGAGGAGCCGCGCGGCCTTCGCCCGATCCGGCCGCGCCGAGGCCGCCGCGAGGAGTGCCACCGGCGCCGCGAGAAGGCCGGGCAGCGCGCCGCGCACGACCTCGAGGTTCGTCCACACGGGCTGGAACTCCTGGATCGACGCGAGCCAGGGGTCGCGCGCGCCGAGGAAGCCGAGGCCGCGGAGGAGCCCTCCCCACGCGGGGCGAGGGAGGAGAAAAAGGACGAGAAAAGCCATTGCTCCCGCGCAGATGGAGAGCGCAGTGCCGTCGCCCATCCTGCGCAGCAGCTTCAGCGGAGATTTTCTTCGAAGGGTGAATACGGGAGCAGCATCGGGCGTCGCCGCAACACATGCCGAGCCGCCCTCCACTCTTCCCCTTCTCAGAAGAAAAACCAGCGATGCGGCTGCGCAACAGACCGCCCCGAGGGCGAGGGCGAGGGCGTAAACGGGTCCCAATCTCCAGAAATCCCCGGGGTCTGGCGTCACGCGCATTCCCGCGAAGAGCGGCAGCGCCGCCGCGGCGAGCGCGAAGCCCGCGGCAAGGGATGCCCCGCCGCTTCTCCCTTCGAGGAGGGCGGCCGCAAGCGCGGCCGCGGCGGCGACGCCCGCCGACAGGAGGAGACCCGTGTAAGAGCCCAGCGCGACGAGAATCGCCGCTCCCCAAGCACAGGAGGCGAGCCATGCGCCCCGGCCCGTCGCGCGCGCCGCCGCCCGCGCGACGACGAGGAGCGCCAGCGCGCCGAGAATCTCCGTCATGTTGTGGTCGATCTCCCCGAATCCCCCGCGGACGACGGCCGTCGGCATCGCGGCGAAAAGCATCGCCGCGGCCGCGGCTCCCGCAGCGCCCCCCGCCCCGGCCGCGAGCGCGGCGGCGGCCAGGATCGCGAGGACGAGCTCGACGACGGGGACGAGCGCCGCCGCCCCGAAGCCGCGCCGCGGCGCGTCCGGCGTCGACCCTCCGAGCCGGGCGGCGAGGGCGAGGGCCGCGTCGTGGAGGGGCGGCCACACCGCCCGGCCGCCCTCGGGAAAGTTCTCGAACGCGTCGAACGCGGGCGGCAGGAGCGTCCCGCCGCGGATCGCGCGCTCGGCCCGCCGCGCGTGGAACGCGGCGTCGGGGTCCTGGAATCGCGCGGAAGTGCCGCACACGACCGTCGCGTGGGGCTGCCACGCCTGAGCGACCGCCAAGGCGAGCGCGGCGCCCGCGACGGAGGCGCCGAGAACGGCGCTCCTAGTCGTCGGCGTCCTCCTCCTCGACGGCGGCCGCCCGCTTCTCGGACACGCGGCGCATCGAGTGGTCGAGAATGCGCTTGCGCAGGCGGATCGACTTCGGCGTCACCTCGACGAGCTCGTCGTCCTCGATCCAGCCGATCGCGAGCTCGAGCGGCATCGGCCGCGGAGGCGTCAGTCGCACCGCGAAGTCCGATCCGGACGACCGCATGTTCGTGAGATGCTTCTTCACGCAGGGATTCACGACGAGGTCGTTCGGCCGCGCGTTCTCGCCGCAGATCATCCCGCCGTAGACGTCGACCCCGGGCGCGAGGAACAGGGTCGCCCGCTCCTCGAGCCGCTCGAGCGAGTGCGCCGTCGTCTGTCCCGCCTCCTTGCACACGAGCGCGCCACGCCCCCGGCCCGTCACCTCGCCGCGGAAGGGCTCGTAGCCGCGGAAGACGTGGTAGAGGAGCCCCTCGCCCTTCGTGTCCGTCAGGAACTCGTTCCGGTAGCCGAAGAGGCCGCGCGTCGGGATCCGGAACTCGACTTTCGCGCGCCCGGACCCGTGGTTCGTCAGGTTCGTCATCTCGGCCTTCCGCTGGCCGAGCTTCTCGATCACGGTGCCCATCGCCGTCTCCGGGACGTCCACGACGAGCTCCTCGATCGGCTCGCACGTCCTGCCCTCGATCTCCTTGAGGATGACCTGCGGGCGCGACAGGGCGAACTCGTAGCCCTCGCGGCGCATCGTCTCGACCGTGATCGCGAGGTGGAGCTCGCCGCGGCCCGAGACGCGGAACGCGTCGGGGCTGTCCGTTTCCTCGACGCGCATCGCGACGTTCGTCCGGAGCTCCTTCCCGAGGCGCTCGGCGAGGTTGCGGCTCGTCACGTACCGGCCCTCACGCCCCGCGAACGGCGAGTCGTTCACGCGGAACGTCATCGAGACCGTGGGCTCGTCGACGGCGATCGGCGGGAGCGCGACGGGGTCCTCGGCGTCCGCGATCGTCTCGCCGATCGTGACGTCCTCGATTCCCGAGACGACGACGATCTCGCCCGCGGAGGCCTCCTCGATCTCGGCGCGTTTGAGGCCCTCGAACGCCATGAGCTTCGTGATCTTCGCCTTCTTCACGCTCCCGTCGAGCTTGCAGATCGACACCGTCGCTCCGGACGTCACGGTCCCGTTCACGACGCGGCCGACGAGGAGGCGGCCGAGATAGTTGTCGTAGTCGAGGGAGGCGACGAGGAGCTGGAGCGGCGCCGCGGCGTCGCCGCCCGGCTCGGGGACCTCGACGAGGATGGCGTCCAGGAGGGGCCGGACGTCCGACTCGGCGTGGTCCACCTCGCGCCGCGCGAAGCCGTGCTTGGCCGACGTGTAGACGATCGGGAAGTCGAGCTGCTGGTCCGTCGCGCCGAGGTCCAGCATGAGGTCGAACACCTCGTCGATGACCTGATGCGGACGCGCGTCGGGGCGGTCGATCTTGTTCACGACGACGAGGGGCTTGAGGCCGAGCTCGAGCGCCTTGCGCAGGACGAAGCGCGTCTGCGGCATCGTGCCTTCGGCCGCGTCCACGACGAGGAGGACCGCGTCCACCATCTTGAGAACGCGCTCGACCTCGCCGCCGAAGTCGCTGTGTCCCGGCGTGTCGACGATGTTGATCTTCGTCCCGTGGTAATGGATCGACGTGTTCTTCGCGAGGATCGTGATCCCGCGCTCTCTCTCGAGGTCGTTGCTGTCCATGATCCGCTCGGCCGTCGAGACGGCCTCGTTCGCGCGGAACGTCCCGGACTGCTTGAGCAGGCAGTCCACGAGCGTCGTCTTCCCGTGGTCGACGTGGGCAATGATCGCGATGTTGCGGAGCGCGGACATGAGGATCGGGCACCTGCTTTCGGGCCGCGGGGCCGGGGTCTCGGCCGCTCCGCGGGTCGCAGAGCGTACCAGAGGGAGAGGAGATTTTTCTTCGAATGGTCAGGAGCGAGATACGCTTCGCCCGATCCATGAAGAGAGCCGCGCGGCTCGTCACCTTCACAGGAATTCCCGTCTGGGTCTCTCTCTCGGTCTTCCTCACGATCCTCCTCGGCGTGGCGATCCGGCTGCCCGGTCTCCGGTCGGACTTCTGGCTGGACGAGATCTGGTCGCTCCAGGCGGCGCGCGAGGCCCGATCCGCCGCGGACTTCTTCCTGACGATCCGCACGGACAACAACCACGTCCTCAACAGCCTCTGGCTCTACGCCGTCTCCGGAGCCGCCGACGTGAAGGTGTTCCGGCTCCTCTCCTTCGCCGCGAGCGTCGCGACGATCCCTCTCGCCTTTCTCGCGGCACTCCGCTGGAGCCGGCCGGCGGCCCTCCTCTCGGGCGCGCTCGTCGCCCTGTCGTTCCCGCTCGCGGTGGTCACGACCGAGGCGCGCGGCTACGGCCTCGCGCTCGCGTTCGCTCTGACCGCTTTCCTCGCGCTCGCGCGGCACCTCGACGAGCCGTCGCCCGGGACGGCGGCCGCCTTCGGAGCGAGCGCCTCCCTCGGCCTCCTCGCGCACCTCTCGTTCGTCCACGTCCTCGCGGCGGCGTTCGCCTGGAGCGCCTGGCGGATCGGGCGCGCGGACCGGCCGTCGCGGGAGCGTCTCGCCTCGCTCGCCCGCCTCTGGGCGCTCCCCGCGGGATTCGCCGCCTGGTTCTGGTGGGTCTTCGCGCGTCACCTCGTGGAGGGAGGCGGTCCCGTCCGCGCTCCCCTCGCGACCGCCGCCGAGACGGCCGCGCTGACGCTCGGCCTCCCGGACGCGGGCGCGTGGCGGCCCCTCGCCCTCGCCGCGGCGGCGGCCGTCCTCGTCGCCGGCTGCCTGCGCCTCCGGCGCGACGGCGACGACGGGTGGCTCTTCTTCGCCGTCGTCGTCTTCGCCTCGCCCGCCGCCGTCGTCGCGGCGACCGGCTACACGATCCTCGAGCCCCGCCACGTCTCGCTCTCGATCCTCTTCCTCCTCGTCCTCCTCGCGCGGGTCGCGGCGTCCCTCGGCGGTCGGGGCCGCGCGGCGCGCGCCGCGGCGGCCGCGGGGCTCCTCGTCTTCGCGGGCGGGAACCTCCATCGGTTCGCCTCCTTCGTGCGCGAGGGCCGGGGCCATTACCTCGAGGCGTTGCGCGAGATCGCGCGAGAGAGCCCGGGGCCTTCCGTCTCGATCGGCAGCGACAACGACTTCCGCAACGGCCTGACCGTGTCCTTCTACGAGGCGTACCTCCCGCCCGGCGTCCGGATCGTCTACGTTCCGCGCGACCGCTGGCCGCTCGAGGGGCCCGACTGGGTGATCGTGCACGCCACGGAGGCCGACGCCGTCGCCGCCGCGTCGATCGAGGCCGCCGGGATCCGCTACGTCCTCGACCGGGAGTGGCGCTTCGCGGGCCCGTCGGGCCTATGCTGGTTCGTCTACCGCAAACGGACCGGTGAGAACCTCCCTCCCGGTGAGGAACGGAGATAGGCTCCCGCTCTCCCATGAGATCCGCGGCTCGCCTGTCGCTCAACCTCGTCGAGATCCTGGCCGCCGTGTTCCTCACGATCCTCCTCGGGCGCGGCTTCCAGGCCCGCTCTCTCCCGGACCTCGAGCCGTGGCACCGGGCCGATCTCGGGGACGTCCGGGCCGGGGAGCTGCCGGAATCGGCGACGCTCGCGGACTATCTCCGGCGCGAGGACGCGGTCTTCCGGGCCCTCAGGGAGAGGGTGCTCGATGCGGTCCCGCCGGCCGACCGCACGCCGGCGAATCGCTACACCGCGGGCGGGCCGCTCGACCCGACCCGCCTCGGATCCGCCGACGGCAACCGGACCTTCGAGCTCGTGCCGGAGAGCATCGCGGGCGGCGCGCTCCTGATCCACGGCCTCACGGATGCGCCCTACAGCGTCCGGCCGCTCGCGGAGACGCTCCGCCGCCTCGGCTACTACGCGCTCGCGCCGCGCATGCCGGGCCACGGGACGGCGCCCTCGGGCCTCGCGACGGCCGAGTGGCGGGACTGGATGAGCGTCGTTCGCCTCGCGGCCCGGCACGTCCGCTCGAAGACCGGCGCCGGCAGGCCTTTCCTCCTCGTCGGCTATTCGAACGGCGGGGCGCTCGCGCTGAAATACGCGCAGGACGTCCTCGAAGGCTCCGGACTCCCGCGCCCGGACCGGATCGTCCTCCTGTCGCCGATGATCGGCCTGACGCCTCTTGCGGGCTTCGCGCGCCTCGCGAGCCTCCTCCACGCGATCCCGTACTTCGAGAAGAACGCGTGGCTGGACGTCCTGCCCGAATACAACCCGTACAAGTACTCCTCGTTTCCGACGAACGCGGCGCTCGAGACGTGGCGGCTCACGAAGGAGCTGAACTCCCAGACCGCGCGCCTCGCCGCGGACGGACGCCTCGCGGGCCTCGCGCCGATCCTGACGTTCCAGTCGCTCGTCGACGCGACGGTCCTGACGAGCGCGATCGTCCACCGGCTCTACGACCGGCTCCCCGCGAACGGGAGCGAGCTCGTGCTCTTCGACGTCAACCGGGTGAGCGCGCTCGCCCCGTTCCTCGCGAAGCCCGAGCAGAAGCTCCTCCTCGACCTCCGGACGCGCACGGACCTGCGCTACCGCCTCACGGCGATCTCGAACGCGCGGCTCGACACGCGGGAGGTCGCCGCGTGGTCGGCGGGCCCCGGCCCGGCGCGCGTCTCGGTGACGCCGCTCGGCCTCGCGTGGCCCGCGGACGTCTTCTCGCTCTCGCACGTCGCGATCCCGTTTCCCGAGAGCGACGACCTCTACGGCCGGCTCGAGGGTCCGCCGCCGACCTTCGGCATCCGGCTCGGGCGCATCGGTCCGCGCGGAGAGCGTGCGGTCCTGACGGTCCCGATCGACCAGTGGATGCGCCTGTCCTGGAACCCGTTCTTCCCGTACCTCGAGGAGCGCGTCGCCGCGTGGGCGGCTATTTCTTCTTCAGGGCGCTGACGAGCCAGGGCACGAAGTCCTTGCCGGGCGCCGCGAGGTCGACGTCCATCCCGACGTCTCCGTCGGGCCGCTTCAACAACAGGATCCGCGCGCGGGTGCCCGACTCGTAGTTCACGAGCTCGCGCGAGACGAGCCGGATCCCGTCGGGGAGGATCTCGACCTCGAAGATTCCGAAGACGCCGTTCGAGAAGAACCACGTCGCCGCGTACTTCCGCCTCTCCCGGTCGTAGCCGAACCAGCCTTCTTCGTCGAGCGTCTCCTCCGGCCGGCCGCCCTCCTCCGCCGCGAGGATCGTGCTCGCGTGAACGGCGAAATACGCGCCGAGGAGCTCGGGGCCGAACCGGGCGACGCGCCCGCCGTACCGCGTCCCGAGGCTCGCTCCGCCCGCCCACGAGCCCGCGAGAAAGGCCATTTCCTGGAACGGCTTCCAGGCGGGCGCCGCGACGGGCGCGGCCTGGCCGGCGGAGGCCGCCGGCGCGGCCGCCGCGGCCGGTGCCGGCGTCTGGACCGGCGTCTGCGTCGGCGTCTGAGCCGGTGTCGGTGCCGGCGGAACGGCGGTCTGGCCCGTCGCGGTCGCCGCAGCGAGCAAGAGGCCCGGCAGCCACCTGGAGCTCGCGCCCCGTCGCATCCTGATCCTCTCCTCCCGCGGAAACCCTGACGAATTATAGACTTGGCGGGGACGGAACCTCCGCCGTGCCGTTTTCGTTCCAGCCGGAGAGGACCATGGCGTCAGCCCCGCACCCCGATGCCGAACTCGTCGCCCGCTGCCAGCGCGGCGACGACGGCGCATGGGGGGATCTCGTGGCGGCCTACGGCCGCAAGGTCTACGGCATCGCCTGGCACATGACGTACGACCGGGCCGAGGCGGAGGAGCTGACGCAGGAGTGCTTCCTGAAGGTCTGGCAGAACCTGGACCGTTACGAGCCCACCGAGGCGTCTCTCCTCGCCTGGATCGCGGCGCTCTCGCGGAACCTCTGCATCGACCACTATCGCCGGCGCCGCCGCGAGAAGGGCTTCGCCTTCGTCTCCGACGAGGCGGTGACGACCCTCCTCCCCGGGACGGACGACCCGGAGGCCGACAGCGTGCGCCGCGAGCGCGCCCGGCTGCTTCTCGACGCGATCGCCGACCTTCCCGACGAGCTCGCGGAGGTCGTCATCCTGCGCGACCTCGACGGCCTCGAGTACCGCGAGATCGGAGACCTCCTCAAGCTCGCGGACGGCACCGTGAAGTCGCGCCTGAACCGCGCGCGCATCGAGCTCGCGCGCATCGTGCGCGCCCGCGTCGGCGCGGGCGACGACGGACGCTCGCTCTACACGCCCTTCGCCCCGAGGACGTCCACCGCGACCGGAGGCGCACGATGACCGTCGGCGCCGCCTGCCGCGCGTTCGAGCAGCGCCTCCTCGCGGCGCTCGACCTCCAGCCCGACGCCGCGGCCGCGGCCGCGCGCGGGACGGCCGCGGACGACGGCCACGCGGCCGGCTGCGCGGACTGCGCGGCTCTCGCCGCGCTCGTCGCCGGACAGGCCGAGGCCTTCCGGTTCTTCGCGCGCCCCGTCCCGTCCGACGCGCTCCTCGCGACCCTCGAGGACGAGGCCGAGGACGCGGGCGCGCGCCAGGCGGCGTCGGACGTCCTCGCCCTCCTCGTGCCGGGCGCCCTCGCGAAACCGGAGCCGTCGCGGACGCTCCTCGCGCGCCTCGAGGCCGTTCCGGGAGCCGCGGGCGCCGCGCCCGCCGCCGCGAACGTCCGGCGGGGCGTCTTCGGCCGCGTCCGTCCCGTCCTGACGGACTGGCGCTTCGCGGTCGCCGCGGCGTACGCCGCCTCGATCCTCGTCTTCGCTCTCCTGCGCGTGGATCCGATGGCCGCGGCCCGCGGCGCCGCGACGGACCTGACGGCCGCCGGCGAGCGCGCGCTCGCGGACGCGCGCGTCGCCGCGGTGAAGCGTCTCGACGAGAGCGCGCTCGGCCGCTACACAGCGCCGCTCACGAAACGCCTCGACTACCGCATCTACCGCGCCCTCGCGGCGGGCAAGGCGCGTGCCGCGGCCTACTCGCAGCTCGTCTTCGAGAAGGTCTTCGGCAGCGCCGTCGACTCGGTGCAGTCCGCGGCCACCGCACCCCCGGAACCTTCTCCGCACGATCGACGTTCCTGAAAGCAAGGTGAGAACGATGAGCGACACGATTCCGACCCCCCAGGCTCCCCCGACGGATTTCCCGGCGCCGGCACCCCCGCCCCCGCCGCCCGTCGCGTTCGGGCCCTCGGCCGCGCGGCCCGTCCCCGGCCCGGGTGCGAAGAGCCCCGGAGCGGCCGGTGCTCTCGGAATGTTGCCGGGCCTCGGGCACCTCTACCTCGGCCTTTACCAGCGCGCCGCGATCTTCTTCGGCGTCTTCGCGTTGATGGTCTCGCTGGCCGAGCACTCGGCGGGCCCGTTCCCCGGGATCCTCTTCCCGTTCCTGTTCGCGTTCTCGATCATCGACGCGGTCCGTCAGGCGAAGGCGATCAACGCGACGGGCGCGCCCGAGCCGGGCATCGTGGGAGGGGAGGCGCCCGCCAAGGTCAGCGGCAGCCTGACGGTCGGCATTCTCCTCGTCCTGATCGGCGGCTTCCTCCTCCTGAACCGCTTCGTGACGATCGACCTGTCGTTCCTCAACGACTGGTGGCCCGCGCTCCTCGTCCTCTTCGGCGGCTGGCAGATCTTCGCGTACTGGAAGGCGAAGCAGGACGCCCCCAGGGGCGACTAAGCGTGGCCGGGTGCTGTCTCGGGCACTCGGCGCCGACACGCGTGACACACCGGAGCGTTCCGGCGTACGGCTGCTTCGAGTGACCGGGGCGGGCGCGCGCCCGCTCAGTCCACGAGGGACGTCACGAGGACCACGGTCTTCGAGATGATCGCGCCGTTGCGCGGGTCGAGGATGTGATCCTCGATCGCGATCTCGAGCGTCCCGTCGGCGCGGTTCCAGCGCGCGGAGCGGCCCCGTTGTCCCGCCGCCTTCGCGACCGCGGACTCGTCTCCCTTGATCGCGCCCGACCTGATCCCGTCCCTCAGGTCGGCCTCGAGGTTCCGGACGGCGAAGATGAACCGGGCGTCCTTGACCTCCCGCTCGTAGAAGGCGACGGCCTCGTCGAGGCTCCTCGGCGTCGTGAGCGCGACGACCTTCAGCTTCTCGAGGCGCCTGCGAATCTCCTTCTTCTCGCCGGACGAGCGCGCCTTGTCGGCGTCGAGCTGGGCGAGGGCTGCCTTCGTCTCGTCGGCGGCGCGAGAGGAATAGATCTCCGTGAAGACCTGGTCCACCGCGCCGTCCGGCGGGAGCGGCACCCCCGCGATCGGCGAGGCCGCGAGGAAGAGAAGGAGCCCGATCGGCGGCGTCATGCCCGTATTCTAGGATCCGTCGCGCGTCTTGACGACGATCTCCGCCGGCTGCCCGCCCACGTAGCGCAAGGAGCATTCCGCGAAGCCCTCGCACCGCACGCAGATCCCGTCCTTGTCCCCCTTGAAGTCCACCGGCTTGCAGATGTTCACCCCGGGGACGACGAGCTTCCTTAGCTCGGCCTCGAACTCCCGCTGGCGGGGCGGAGGATCGCCGCCCTGCGTCGCCCGGCGCAGGTCCTCCACCCTCGGAAAGAGGTCGCGGTTGCGGCGCTCGAGCGCCGCGTCGGAGCGCACGGCACCCGCCGATTTCACGGCGACGACGGCCGCCTTCGCGGCCTTCTTCGCCCGGAACCTGCCGTGGTGGCGGATCCAGAAGAAGAGGAAGCCGGAGGCCGAGCCCGCGACCTGGACGAAGGCCAGACCGGGGAGGCCTCGGAGAGTCAGTCCGACGAAATCCCATCCCAGGAGTCCGAGCGCGAGCCACGCGAGCCACTTCACCTTCACGGGGATCACGAAGAAGACGAGGAACTGCACGTCCGGGTAGAGCCACGCGTACGCGAACAGCATCGAGAAGCCCGTGAGGATCCCCCCGGACGCCAGCGTGCTCCCCGTGACGAGCGCGGCGAAGGAGGCGCCCAGCGTCGCCACGAGCCAGAACGCCGTGAACTCGGCCGTACCCCACTCGGCCTCCAGGGCGGAGCCCAGGATGTAGAGGATCAGGGTCCCGAAGAAAAGGCCGAAGGGGCTCCCGTCGAGGAATTGATACGTGACGAACGTCCAGGGCTGCGTCAGGGCCGTCGCCGGCCGGAAGGCGAACAACGAGGTCGTCCGCGTCGCGTCGGAAGTCCACAGGAAGAAGAAGACGAAGTGGAGGCCGCAGAGCGGGAGCGTCAGTCCGAGCTTCGGGGCGAAGAGGTCCCGGCCGCTCGTCATCGGCGCCGCCCGAATCGTCTCTCGAGCTCGCTGTGCGCGAGGGAGAGCAGGACGGGCCGCCCGTGCGGACACGTCCAGGGGTCGCGGCAGGCCGCGAGGTCGGCCAGGAGGCGCGCCGCCTCCGCGGGGGCGAGGCGGTGGTGGATCGTGATCGCGCCGCGGCACGCGAGCGAGGCCGCGAGCGCTTCGCGCCGGAGCGCCGGCGAGGCGGCCGATCCGTCCGGCAGCGCGAGGAGCCGGTCGAGGAAATCCCGGAGGGAAGGAACGACCGCGGACGCGAGAAGGCCGGCGGGAGCCGCCTTCACGAGGAACGTCCGGCCCGAGAGCTCCGACACGGCGAAGCCCGCCGACGCGAGGTCGTCGTCGGAGCTCGCGAGGAGCGCCGCCTCATCCGGCTTCGCGTCGAACGTCAGGGGCGTCAGCAGGGCCTGCGACGCCGGCGCGCCCGCCTCGAGCCGCGCGAGGAACCGCTCGTAGCGGACGCGCTCGTGCGCGACGTGCTGGTCGACGAGGACGAGACCTTCGTCGCTCTCGGCGACGAGGAAGGAGTCGCGGTACTGGCCCAGCAGGCGGAGCGTGCCGAGTGGCGACGACGTCAGGACCGAAGAGACCGAAGAGGTTTCCTCTGAATAGGAAGAGGGGGAAGGTCCGGTTGCGATCGCGTCGAGAAGAGGCGGCGCGACCGCGGCGCCGTACGCGGCGATGATGTCCGAGAGCGCGTCCCCCCGGACCGCCTCCGCCCCCTTGCCGCCGGTCAGCGCGAGGACGAGGCCGCGGTGGACGATCGCGTGGACGGCGTTCGGGTCGCGGAAGCGCACTTCGAGCTTCTGCGGATGCACGTTCACGTCGCAGAGCGCGGGGTCCAGCGACAGCAGGAGGACGAAGCCGGGGTGGCGGTCGTTGCGGAGCACCTCGCGCTCGGCGAGCGTCACGGCGTGCGCGACCGTCGCGTCCTTCACCGCGCGGCCGTTCACGAAGAACCACTGACTCACCCGCGACGGAAACGTGACGCTCGCCGGCGCCACGGCGCCCGCGAGAGACATCCCCGCGTGCGCGAACTCCACCGGGATCGGCGGGGCGGCCAGCGCGTCGCCGAGGACCTCGCGGAAACGGGCGGCCGCGTCCGAAGCCGCGGGCAGATCGAGCAGGAGGCGCTCCCCCGCCCGCAGCGTGAACGCGACGCGGGGGTTCGCGAGCGCGAGCGCCGTGACCGTGCGGACGACGGCGCGCCGCTCGCCCTCGGCGCTCTTGAGGAACTTCCGGCGGGCCGGCACGCTTCCGAAGAGGTCCTCGACGACGACGCGCGTCCCCTTCGGGTGGCGCGCCGGCCGCGCGACCGGGGGCGCGCCGCGGTCGGCGAGGACCTCCGTGCCGAGACCCGACGCGTCGGGCGCCGTCGTGAGGACGAGTCGGGAGACGGAGGCGATCGACGGGAGCGCCTCGCCCCGAAAGCCCATCGTCGCGACGCGCGTGAGGTCCTCGAACGAGCGGATCTTCGAGGTCGCGTGGCGCTCGAGGGCGAGCGCCGCGTCCCCGGGTTCCATCCCCGACCCGTCGTCGAGGACGGAGATCCGCGCGACGCCGCCGCCCTCGACGTCGACCGCGATGCGGGTGGCTCCGGCGTCGAGGGCGTTCTCGACGAGCTCCTTCACCGCGGAGGCGGGTCGCTCGACGACCTCCCCCGCCGCGATCCGGTCGACCAGCACGTCGGGAAGGACCTGGATCGCGGCCACGCCGGGATGTTAGAACGATCGCACGGGCCCGAGAGCGCGCCCGTCCTCGATCCTCCCGAGCAGCCGGAGCAGGCCGTCGAGGATCGTGAGCGGATGCGGCGGGCAGCCCGGGATGAAGAGGTCGACCGGGACGACGGAGGACGCTCCGCCGAGCTGCTCCGGGTGGCCGGCGTACGGGCCGCCGCTGATCGCGCACGCCCCCACGGCGATGACGATCTTCGGAGACGGCACGGCCTCCCAGGTCTTGGCGAGCGCGAGCCGCATGTTCTCGGTGACGGGCCCCGTGACGAGGAGGCCGTCGGCGTGGCGCGGCGACGCGACGAAGGTGATCCCGAACCGCCCGACGTCCCAGCCGATCGTCCCGAGGACGTTCACGTCCGCGCTGCACGCGTTGCAGTCCCCCGCGCTCACGACGCGCAGCTTCAGGGACCGGCCGAAGAGCCGGCGCAGCTTGCGGTCGAGAGCCTCGGCGAGCGGCCGCTCCTCTCCGCGCACGACGAGGTCTTCCCGCCGGCGCACCGCCAGGCGGTAGTCGTGCGTGAACGCGATCGCCCCCTCGGGACAGGCCCGGACGCACTCCGTGCAGAAGAGGCACCGGCCGAGGTCGAGCGAGAGACGCCCGTCGAGGGGGATCGCGTCGGTCGGGCAGACGCCCGCGCAGGAGCGGCAGCCGTCGGGGCACTTCGCGGGGTCGAGCGCGGGAGCGCCGCGGAACCGTTCGGGCATCGCGGGCGGCTCGCCCGACGGGTACGCCGTCGTGCGGTGGCCCTGATGCGCCCGGGCGAGCAGCGACTTCAGCATGGGGTCATCTTCACAGGTCGTGTCCGCAATAGGAGAGGTTGAAGCTCTTGTTGCACAGGGGAAAATCCGAGATCTGGCCGTCCCTCAGCGCGAGCGCGAGGCCGAACCAGTTGTGAAAGGAGGGATCGACGACCTTGTAGCGTGAAAGACGTCCGGCCGCGTCGGTCATCGCGACGTGGCAGATCTCCCCGCGCCAGCCTTCCGCGAGGGACACGACGAGCGAGTCCGGCTTCATCGGCGCGGTGGCGACGCATGCCTCTCCCGCCGGGAGGCCGTCGAGCTGGCCGAGGACGAACGAGATCGACTGCTGGATCTCGAGCCAGCGGACGTAGGCCCGGGAGTTGACGTCCCCGTGGCGCGCCGTCATGACGGGCAGGTGGACGAAGCGGTAGATCCCCGACGGAAAGTCGTGCCGCGCGTCGCGCAGGAGGCCGCACGCGCGCGCCGCCGGACCCACGAGGCCGACGGCCTCCGCGTCTTCCGGCGACACGGTCCCCGTCCGCTCGAAGCGCTCCCGCACGCTCGGCGTCTCCCAGAGCAGCTCCACCGCTTCCGTCACGTCGCGCCGAGCTGCCGCGAGCCGGGACGCGAGGGCCTCGACCGACGCGGGCGTCAGATCGAATCCGACACCGCCGGGGCGGACGAGCCCCCGGCCGAACCTCGAGCCGCAGAGCTCCGCGGTCATGTTGAGGACGTCACCGCGCAGGCGTCCGCACCAGGACGCCGTGGGGAGGTAGGCGACGTCCCCCGCCAGCGCTCCGAGGTCGCCGACGTGGTTCGCGAGCCGCTCGAGCTCGAGGGCGATGCCGCGGATCGCGTGGGCGCGCGCCGACACCCGCGTCGCGGCGAGGGCCTCCACCGCGTGCACGTAAGCGAGCGCGTGCCCGATCGTCGTGTCGCCCGCGAGCGTCTCCATGTAGGGCAGGGTCCGCTTCGTCGGACCGCCGGCGAGCGCGCGCTCGACGCCGCGGTGCTGGTACCCGAGCGCGATCTCGAGGTGGAAGACGTCCTCGCCGTGGCACTGGAACCGGAAATGCCCGGGCTCGATCACGCCCGCGTGGACCGGCCCGACCGCGACCTCGTGCACCTCGGCTCCCTCCACCCGGAAGAAGTCGACGACCCCCGGCGCGATCGCCGCGTCCGCCGGCCGGCCCCACGCGTCGTGACCGGGACGAGCCGAATGGTGGAAGCGCACCGGCTTCATCCAGGGATGTCCCTCGAACGTGACGCCATACTGCTCGGCGATCTCGCGCTCGAAGAGATGCGCCTGCGCGATGCGGGGGACGACGGACTCGAAGGCCGACCCCGCGCAGGCCGACCGGGCGACGGCGAGACGGCCGTTCGCGTCGTCCGCGAGGACGGCCACGAGCGGAACGTCGCCGGCCGCGGCGCCGTCCGCGGGACCGCCCGCCGCGCCGAAATACGCGACGAGGCGGCGCCCCCTCCCCCGGACGCCCTCGACGAGCCACTCGCGGAACGCCGCGGGCGCGAGCCACGGCACGTCGCGGATCGCGAGGGCGCGCGCGTTCCGGACGGTGCCCGTCACGAGGCGCCCTCCAGGGACTTCGCCGCCGCGAGAACGAGGCCGTAGACCGCGTCCGGAATCCAGACGCCCATGGCGACGACCATCGTCAGGGCGGCGAGAATCGGGGCGACCCTCCAGAAGCTGTCGCGGAAATCGGTCGTCCCGCCCGCCGCCGAGACCGGCCCCTGGACCACCGCGAGGACGGTCGCGCCCATGCCGATGAAGACGACGGCGAGGAAAGCGAGGAAGAGGGCGCCGGTGACGAAGCGGCGCTCCGACATCGCCCCCGAGAGGATCGTGAACTCGCTGACGAACGGCCCGAACGGCGGCGACCCCGTGATCGCGAAAAAGCCCGCGAGGAAGAGCGCCCCCGACCACGGGACGCGCCGGAGCGCGCCGCTCACCTTGTCGATCGTCTTGCTCCCGTACGCGCGGTGGATGTTGCCGGCGGAGAGGAAGAGGACCCCCTTCGTGAGGGCGTTGTTGACGACGTGGAGGAGCGCGCCCACGACCGCGAGGCCGCCGACGCCGATCCCGACCACGAGGATCCCCATGTGCTCGACGCTCGAATACGCGAGCATCCGCTTGAAGTCGCGCTGCCCCGCCATGAACGCCGCCGCGACCGCCATCGAGGCGAGCCCGAACCCGAGGAAGAGCTCGCGCGCGAACGCCCCTTCGCCGGCGGCCTGCATCACGCGGTAGACGCGCAGGAGGGCGAGGAACGCGCAGTTCGTCATCCCCCCGGCGAGGAGGGCTCCGATGATGCCGGGGGCCTCGCCGTAGACGTCCGGCTTCCACGTGTGCATCGGCGCGAGACCCATCTTCGTTCCGTAGCCGACGACGAGGAGGACGAAGCCGGCCCTCAGCCAGGGCCGCGACAGCGCGCTCGCGTGCGCGAGCAGGGCTCCGAAGAGGAGGCTCTCGTCCCCCGAGGCGCCGCGCAACGCGGCGTACGCGACGAAGAGCGAGCCGAGGAGCGCGAGCGCGATCCCGACCGAGCCGATCACGAGGTACTTCCACGCCGCCTCGAGCGAGCGCGCGTTGTGGTTGAAGTAGACGAGGACGGCGGTCGAGAGCGTCGCGCCCTCGACGGCGACCCAGACGACCGCGAGGTGCTGCGCGAGAGCGATCGCGGTCGTCATCGAGAGGAACGTCAGGAGGCAGACGCAGAAGACGAGGTTCGGCCGCTCCTTCCTCACGCGCAGGTATCCGACGCCGTAGACCGCGCAGAGGGTGAAGAGGACCGAGACGACGACGAGGACGAGGCGTCCGAGCGGGTCGGCCGCGAACCAGCCCCCGAGGGCCTCGTCGCCCGACCGCACGCCGAGCGCCCCGGCGACGTGGAGCACGCCCGTCCCGGCGACGACGAGAGGGCGCACCCGCGCCGAGGGCGTCCGAGAGGCCACGAGCGCCGCGACGAGAGGCAGGACGATCAGCCCGACGAGCAGCATCGCGTCAGTCCCTCAGCTCCGAGAGGCGCTCGGTGTCGAGCGAGCCGAACTCCCGCTGGATGTGGTTCATGACGATGCCCATGACGAAGATCCCGACGAGGAGGTCGAGGAGGACGCCCACCTCCACGAGAGCCGGCATCGCTTCGTGGAGGAGCTGCGCGAAGACGAAGATCCCGTTCTCGAGGATGAGGTACCCCGTGACCTGCGAGATCGCCTTGCGCCGCGTCGTGAGGAGGAGGAATCCCGCGAAGAGCGTCGAGAGCGACACCGGGACGACGAGAAGGTCGCGGTGCGACGGCGTGAGCGGCAGGCGGCCGGCGAAGAGCGCCGCGGCGCCCGTTCCGGCGGCGAGGAGGAGCACGGAGGGGACGAGGCCCAGATAGGGCTCCATCTCGTGCCGGATGCGCACCTCGCGGAGGGCCCGCATCAGCATTCCCGGGATCACGAACGCCTTGACGATTCCCGCCACGATCACGAGTCCGACGAGACGGAGCGTCGGCTCGGGCGAGAAGAGGAGCGGGAACACGCTCACGAACAGACCCTGCAGGGCCGCGGCCCGGATGCACGCCTTCAGGTTCGACGAGCCCAGCGCGAGGAAGTTCATCGTGACGGCGAGGATGAGGACGGACGAAGCGGCTTCTCTCATCGCACCCTCAGGACCAGGACGACGGCGAAGCCCGCGAGCAGCGTCGCCGTGACGAGAAGCTGGGGGACGCGGACGAGCCTCAGCCGCGCCATGCTGGATTCGACGAGGCCGACGACGACGCCGACGCCGACGAGACCGGCCGCAAAGAGGACGAGATCGAGGGCGAAGGGCCCCGAGCGGAACGGGATCAGGAGCGTCACGAGGAGCGTCGCGAAGACGGCGAGCTTGAGGGCCGCGCCGTAGACGATGAACCCGAACGCGGGCCCCGCGTGGTCGAGGACCATCACCTCGTGGATCATCGTGAGCTCGAGGTGCGTGTTCGGGTCGTCGAAGGGCACGCGCGCGTTCTCGGCCAGGAGGACGATGAACCAGCTCGCGAGGACGAGGACGACGGCGGCGCTCGCCCGCCGCCAGGCCGCCGAGGCGTCGAGGTCGAGCATGCCCGTCAGCGTCGGCGAGCCCGAGAGCCGCGCGAGCGCGAGCATGCCGAAGAGGAGCGCCGGCTCCGCGAGGGCCGAGAACGTCACCTCGCGCGCCGCCCCCATGCCCTCGAACGGCGACCCCGTGTCCATCGCGGCGGCGGCGACGAAGAACCGCGCGAGCGCGAAGACGGCGACGAAGAGGAGCATGTCTCCCGTGAGCGAGAGAAGCGCCGGAGTGCCCGCGAGGGGCAGCAGCGAGAGTGCGACGCACGGCGCCACGACGGACAGGACCGGACCGGCGAGGAACACCCACGTCGTCGTCTCGCTCACGACGAATCCCTTCCGGAGGAGCTTCGCGAGGTCGTAGTAGACCTGCAGAAGGGGGGGGCCGGTCCGCCCCGCGACGAGGGCCTTCGTCCTGTTGACGACGCCCGGGAGGAGAGGCGCGAGGAGGAGCAGGGCCCCGAAGGCGGCGATCGAGCTCACCGCGACGAGCTCCACGCGAGAAGGACGACGAGCGTGACGACGATGTAGAGGAGGTACGCCTGGACCCGGCCGGCCTGGATGACGCGCGCGAAACCGAGAAACGCGCGTGCGCGCGAGAGCGCCGGGAGGAGGAGGCGGTCGAGGACGGGATCGGGCGCATGACTCTCGAAACGCGAGCTCGCGGCGGGGAAGGGGCCGTGGAGGCGCGGACGGTGCTCGTCCAAGAGCACGGCCCAGCGGAAGAGCCCCACGAGGATCCCGGCGAACGACGAGGCGGTGTACTGGATCCGCGACCCGCCCGCCGCGTACCCGAAGTCCCACGTGACCGTCCGCGTCGCCCGGCGGGTCCGCGCGACGGCGGCCACGCCCGCGAGCGCGAGGAAGGCGCCCAGGAGGAGCGGCACGAGACCGAGCGCGCCCAGGTCCGCCTCGGCGGCGGTTCCCGCGCGGCCGAGCAGGGGGCCCTCCGCCGCGGCGCGGCAGAGACGCGCCGCGCCGGCCGGAGCGAGGCCGATCACGGCGCACGCGAGGGCGAGCGCCGCCATCGAGACCTTCATGGACCGGCCCGCGTCCGCGGCCACCGCCGCGGCGCCGGCGGTCCTCGGCGAGCCGAGGAACACGGCCGAGAACGCCTTCACGAAGCACGCGACGGCCAGGGCGCCGATGAGCGCGAGCGCGGGCGCGGCCGCCGCGGATCCGAGCACGCCCACGCCCCCGCCCTCGCCCGTGAGCGCGCGGAAGCTCCCGAGGGAGATCAGCCACTCGCTCACGAAACCGTTCAACGGAGGCAGGCCGCAGATCGCGACGGCGCCGACGAGGAACGCGGCCCCCGTGAAGCGCATGCGCCTGTAGAGACCGCCGAGCGCGTCGATCTCCCTCGTGCCGGTCGCGTGGATCACGGCTCCCGCCGCGTAGAAGAGGAGCGACTTGAACGCCGCGTGGTTCCAGACGTGGAGGAGAGCGCCCGCGAAGCCCAGCGCGGCCCAGGCCGGCCGGTCTTGCGCCATTCCGAGCGCGCCGACCCCGAGACCGATGAGGATGATGCCGATGTTCTCGATGCTGTGGTACGCGAGGAGCCGCTTGAGGTCGTGCTGGGCGAGCGCCAGGACGACGCCGAGGATCCCCGACGAGATCCCGAGAGCCACGAGGGCGAGCCCGAGCCAGGCCGGATACGCGGGCAGCATCGAGAAAACCCGCAGGAGACCGTAGATCCCCATCTTCAGCACGACTCCCGACAGGAGCGCCGAGACGTGACTCGGCGCCGCCGCGTGCGCGTCCGGCAGCCAGACGTGGAGCGGGATCACGCCCGCCTTGAGGCCGAAGCCGGCGAGCGCGAGAACGAGGATCGGCACCAGCAGCGCGGACGAGCCGAGGGCCGCGCGGGGACCGAGGAGCCACCCGCCGGTCGCGTCGTGGAGGAGCGCGAACATCGCGAAGAGGATCAGCGTGCCCGCGTGGGCCGACACGAGGTAGATCCACCCCGCGCGGAGGGCACGGCCGTCGTCCCGGTCGGCCGTGATGAGGAAGAAGGCCGCGAGCGAAACGATCTCCCAGCCGACGAGGAAGCTCCAGGCGTCGCCCGCGGCCAGCACGAGCGCGAGGCTCGCCGTCGCGACGCCGTAGAACGCCCGCAGCCTGCGCCCGTTCGCCGGGTGCCGCGATTCCGTCCAGTAGCCCTCGCCGTAGACCGAGCCGAGGCCGGACACGACGAAAACCGGCACGAGGAAGAACGCCGAGAGGCGGTCGAGCGAAAGGGTCACGACGCCGCCGGGCAGCGGCCAGACGAACCGCGCCGTCTGCGCCGGGCCGGCGAGAGCCCACGCCGCGGCTGCGGTTCCGGCCGCGCAGCCGGCGACGTGCAGAACGGTCGCGATCCGCTGGCCCGCGGCCCGGCCCGCGGGAAACAGCATCCCCGGGAAGCCGCTGACCCCGGCGAGCACGGCGGCGATCGCGAGAAGGCCGAGGCTCGTCATCGGACGTCCGGCCCGAGGGCCCTTTCGACCCCTCGCGCGATCTCGATCAGGCGCGAGGCCGCCGCGCGGGCCTGGAGCGCATCCCGGAATCCGGCGTCACGGAGGAGGTACGCGATCTTCGCGAGCATCTGCAGGTGGACGCGCGTCGTCGGGCTGACGAGAGTGAAGAGCGCGAAGACGGGCCGTCCGTCCGGGGCGGCGAAGTCGACGGGCTGGCGGAGGAGACAGAGGGTGAGGGTCGGCTCGTCCGCGGCGAGGGCGATGGGGTTTCTCACGTGCGGGATCGCGATCCCGTCGCCGACCGGCACGACCGCCCCGGCGTCGCGCGCGAGGAGGAGCTGGAGGAGCGTCTCCCGGTCCCCCTCGTCGTCCAGCTCGAGCCGCGCGAGGATCGACCGGAGAACCTCGTCCCGGGTTCCGCCGGGGACGTCGTGGTGGATCCCTCCGCGCTCGAGGCTCTCGGCGACCGACGGGATGCGCTCGTCCTCCTCGGCCTCGTGGAACAGGGCGGGCGCCACCGGGAGGTTCCGCCCGGTCGCCCACTCGAGGAGCTCGCTCCGGTTGATCCGGTACTGGTCGTCGATCCGGTAGGCCGGGAGGTCGCCGGACTCGATCCACGCGTACACCCTCGCCTCCGGGGCGTCGAGGAGGGCCGCGGCCTCCCGGACCGTCACGCGCATGTCGCGGTCCGCATAACCCGGGGCACGATAACAGCCCCGAGGACGCCCGACGGGAGAACATTCCGGCGGGCATCCTCGTATACAGGGGCGAGGTCCCGCATGTCCAAGAAGCTCAGATGGATCCTGTCCGCGGCCGGCGTCGTGATCCTCGCCGGAGGCGGCGTCGTCTTCGCGTCCCGCGGCAAGGACAAGTCCAAGGGCGCGGACCAGCCGCCCTTCCGCCTCGGCAAAGTGCAGGCCGAGGACCTCCAGGTGAGCGTCCGCGAGGTCGGCGTCGTCGATCCCGAGACGAAGGTCGACGTCAAGTCGGCGGTTTCGGGCCGCGTCGTGTCCCTCAAGGTCCGCGACGGCGCGGTCGTGAAGTCGGGCGACGTCCTCGCCGAGGTCGAGCCGGACGTCACGCAGGCCCAGTCCCTTTCGGACGTGCGGTCGGGCGTCACCCAGGCGGAAGTCGCCCTGAAGGACGCCGAGCGCCAGCTCCGTTCCCAGGAGCGCCTGTACAAGGACGGCCTCATCGGGAGCGAGACCCTCAAGGACTACGTCACGAAGCGGGACCTCGCCGACGAGAGCCTCAAGGCGGCGCAGCAGCGGTACGAGATCGTCGAGGGGCACGGCATCCCGATCGGCGGCGACGCCGTGACCCAGCGCGCGCGCGTCACGTCGCCGATGTCCGGCGTCGTCATCACGAAGGGCGTCGAGCTCGGCGAGACGGTGACGTCCGGGGTGTCCTCCTTCAACGCGGGGACGGTCCTCTTCACCGTCGCCGACCTCAAGACGCTCCTCATCAGGGTGAACCTGAACGAGGTCGACATCGCGAAGGTGAGGGTCGGACAGCCCGTCCGGATCACGCTCGACGCCTACCCGCAGAGGAGCTTCACGGGCCGGGTGAGCTTCGTCGCGCCGGCGGCCAAGCTCCTCGACAAGATCAAGGTCTTCCCGATCGAGATCAGGCTCGACGAGCTGAGCGAGGCCTACCGCACCGGCATGAGCGCGAACGTCGAGATTCTCGGCGAGAAGAAGGACAAGGCGGTCTCGATCCCGCTCGAGGCGCTCCAGCGGCGGGACGGAAAGACGGTCGTCTACCGCCTCAAGGACAACCTCGCCCCGAAGAAGATCGCCGAGGCGAAGGAAGGCCTGAACGGCCGCGCCAAGTACATCTGGCTCTCGGACCACTGGAAGGACTACTACGACGTCGTCCCGGTCGAGGCCGGCATCGCGACGCTCGAGCGCGTCGAGATCCGCTCCGGCCTCAAGGGCACCGAGCAGGTCGCGCTGGAAGACCCCACCAAGAAGAAGGTCGAGAAGGACGATGACAACTAGGGATCGAGAGAAGAAGAGAAGAGAAGATCTTCTTAGAAGGCTAAAAGGGCCCGGGCCACGCGCGGCGTAAGCCGGCGCGCGCGGCGCTGACGGAAACCACTCTTTACCTTCTAAGAAATCCGAAAAATGACCTTGCGGGAGCTCAATGTCGGCAATCATTGATACACAGGGCCTCACGAAGGTCTTCGGCGCGAACGGCAACGCCGTCCACGCGCTCCGCGGGATCGACCTCACCGTGAACAGGGGCGAGTTCGTGGCCCTCGTCGGCCCCTCGGGCTCCGGGAAGTCGACGCTCATGGCGATCATCGGCTGCCTCGACTCTCCGACCGCAGGGTCGTACGCGCTCGACGGCGTGCCGGTGCAGGGCCTTTCGGGCGCGGCCCTCGCGCGCATCCGCAACGAGAAGATCGGCTTCGTCTTCCAGAGCTACAACCTCCTTCCGAAGGCCTCGATCGCCCGGAACGTCGAGCTGCCTCTGCTCTACGCGGGCCTCCCCCGGAAAGAGCGGCGCCGCCGCGCGCTCGAGCTCCTCGAGCAGGTCGGGATCCCCGAGAAGGCGAACGTCCTCCCCGCGCAGCTCTCGGGCGGCCAGCGCCAGCGCGTCGCGATCGCCCGCGCCCTCGCGAACACGCCCGCGCTCCTCCTCGCGGACGAGCCGACGGGCGCCCTCGACTCGAAGACCGGAGAGGAGGTCCTCGGCCTGTTCCAGCAGCTGAACCGCGCGGGCAACACGGTCGTCCTCGTCACGCACGACCCGCACATCGCGTCCCTCGCCCAGCGGAAGGTCGAGCTGCGCGACGGCCTCGTCGTCTCCCCGGAGCGGCAGGCGGCCTGATGTTCTCCGGCGCGTTCCGCGAGCGCCTCGCCGGCGCGTGGGTCGAGATCCGCGAGAACCTCGGCCGCTCGACGCTCCAGACGCTCGGCGTCATCCTCGGGGTCGCGTCCGTCCTCGGCGGGTTCTCGATCTCGGACAGCCAGCGCAGGCGCTCCGACGAGCGCTGGGTGAAGCTCGGCGGGATGGACCGGCTGAACGTCCAGCCCTCGCAGGCCGTCCGGGACGGCCAGCCGACCGCGCTCCAGAACGCGAACCTCGGGCTGCGCAGCGAGGACGCCGAAGAGGGCGGCGCGCTCGAGGCCCAGGCGACGACGGGCGTCGCGCAGCAGAAGAACGCGCGGGCGCGCGTCCGTTCCGCGTACGCGGACCAGGACCGTGACATCACGGGGATCGGCGGGGACTACATGGCCCTCAACGGCTACACGGTCGAGAAGGGCCGCGCGTTCACCGCCGACGACTACGAGAAGGGGCAGGCCGTCGCGATCCTCGGCGCGGAAGCCGCATCCACCTTCTTCCCGACGGGCGAGATCGTGGGCCAGACGATCCGCGTGGGCGACATCCCGGTCGTCGTCGTCGGGACGTTCGCCGAGAAGATCTTCCGCTGGCGCGACAACCAGGGCAACCAGTTCGCCTGGCGCAACCGGATCATCGCGTTGCCGTCGACCCTCGTCGCGCAGCGGATGAACGGCGACCGCTGGCAGAGGGTCGACCGCGTCGTCTTCCGCATGCGCGACCTGAACGTCGGCGAGAAGCTCACGGAGGGCCTCACGGGTCTCCTGCTCGGGAACCACCGCCAGCAGGAGGACTTCCGGATCGACGACATCGCGGCGCGCATCCGGCGCCGCCGGAGCCAGGGGAGCGTCTACAACATCATCTTCATGCTCTCGGGAATCCTGTCGCTCATCGGCGGCGGGATGGTCAACGTGAACATCCAGATGGCGACGCTGAAGGAGCGCGTGCGCGAGGTGGGCGTCAAGATGGCGATCGGCGCCTCGGGCCGGGAGATCTTCAAGGGCTTCATGACCGAGGCGCTCGTCCTGACGGTGTGCGGCGCCGCCGTCGGCCTCCTCGGCGGCATCGTCTTCTCGAAGACGATCACGTCGTTCCTCCAGGTGCCGCTCTACATGCAGCCCGCGAGCTTCCTCTGGGCCTTCGCCCTCGCCGCCGGGTTCGGCTTCCTCTTCGCCCTCTATCCCGCCTGGAAGGCGAGCCGCCTCTCCCCGATGGAGGCGCTGCGGTATGAATGAAGAGAGAGAGATCTTCTTAGAAGGTGAATGCGGGCCGCCGCTCGCGCGCGCAGATGGCCGCCCGATGAACGGCGCAACGAACACCTTCAAAGGAAATTCTCTCTCCTTCTCTTCTCGCTTCGGCCTCGTCTGGGAGGTCGTCGTCGGCGGCTTCGTCGAGCTGTGGGCGCACAAGCTGCGCTCGATCCTGACGCTCACGCTCCTCATGCTCGGCGTCTTCGCCCTCGTCGTCATGACCTCCGTCCTCGACGGCGTCATGGACAAGATCGCGATCGGCTTCTCGGGAATGAGCTGGGACGGCACGGTCGTGATCCAGCCCAAGGCGCCCGGGACGACCGAGGAGCAGAAGCGTTTCGCGATGAGCCCCGGACTCCGTTACGAGGACCTCGCGCGCCTCACGGCGCCCCACGAGGCCGTCGTCGCCTTCCTCCCGCGCGCGACGAAGTCCGTGCGCGTCGCGACGCCCGGCGGCCCCGAGCGGATCTGGGTCACCGGCCTCACGCCCGACTACGCGCTCCTCATGAACCGCCCGATCGCCTCGGGGCGGGGACTCACGGAGGACGATCGCCGGAGGCGCAGCGCGGTCGCCGTCGTCGGCTCGACGCTCGGCGTGAAGCTCTTCGGCGGCGTCGACCCGGTCGGCCGCGACGTGCTCGTCGACGGGATTCCGTTCCGGGTCGTCGGCCTGCAGGCGCCGCTCCAGATCTTCAACGAGGAGCTGTGGCTCGACTCGAACGGCCTCATGATCCCGCTCGAGACTTACATGGACCGCATGGACGCGGACCACAAGCTCACGCAGGTCGGCGTGAAGCTCCGCAGGCGCTCCGATCTCGACGAGGTCTCGGCGCTCATCCTCGGGCGCTCGAAGCAGGCGCACCACGGGATCGAGGACGTCGAGATCAAGGACCTCGAGTCCGAGGCCGCGCGCTCCTGGGCCGGCTTTCTCGAGGAGATGTTCGGCTGGCGGGTCGTCCTTTCGAGCCTCGCGGCGACCGTCCTTCTCGTGGGCGGCGTGGGCGTCCTGTCCGTCATGCTCATCTCGTTCTCGGACCGCAAGTACGAGATCGGTCTGCGCAAGTCGCTCGGCGCCTCGGACGGCGAGATCTTCGTGCAGTTCCTCCTCGAGGCGTGCGTCCTCGCGGCGCTCGGCGCCCTCGCGGGGACCCTCGGCGGCGCCGCGCTCTGCACGGCGCTCTCGTCGAAGTTCCCGTACGGCCTCGTCGTGAACCCGATGGGCCTCGCGATCGCGTGGGCCGTCGCCCTCGGCCTGGCGCTCTCCTTCGGCCTCTACCCCGCGATCCGCGCCTCGCGCCTGTCGCCGATGGAGGCGATGCGGTAGGGAGCCCTGGAGATGAGGTCCGAATGACGGAACCGACCGTTGAACGATCGCCGGTCCGCATCGTCCGGATGGCCGGGATCTTCTACGCGCTCACCTTCCTGACGGGAGGACTGGCGCTCGCCGGCGGCCGGCCGGCCATGGTCGCGGGCCTCCTCGCGGGCGCGTGCTACGTCGCGGTGACGATTCTCTTCTATTTCATCTTCAGGCCCGCGGGTCAGGGCCTCTCGCTGCTCGCGGCGATCGTCAGCCTCGCGGGTTGCGCGGTCGGGCCCCTCGCGCTCCTGCATCTCGTTCCCGCGGGCGTCAACCCGCTCGTCTTCTTCGGGTTCTACTGCCTCCTGATCGGGTACCTCGTCTTCACGTCGACGTTCTTTCCCCGCTTCCTCGGGGTTCTGATGGCGATCGGCGGGCTGAGCTGGCTGACGTTTGCCTCCACACCGCTCGCGGCCGCCCTCGCGCCGTTCAACTACCTCCCCGGCGTCGTGGGAGAAGGCGCGCTGACGGCGTGGCTCCTCTTCAAGGGCGTCGACGTCGTGCGGTGGAGGGAGCGCGCCTCCCACGTCTCTTAAGATGCGCGGGTGAAACGCCCGGAAGAGCCGAGGAACGTCCATCGCGCGAACGCGCGCACGCTGCGCGCGGCCGCGGCGCGCCTGCGAAGAGGCGAGCTCGTCGGGTTCCCGACGGAGACCGTCTACGGCCTCGGGGCGAACGCGCTGGACGAAAAGGCCGTCGCGAGGATCTTCGAGGCAAAGGGAAGGCCGCACGACAACCCGGTCATCGTGCATGTCAGCGATTTGAAGATGCTTCGAAGGGTGGTTCGCGACGTGCCTGCCCGCGCGAGCCGGCTCATCGCGCGGTTCTGGCCCGGCCCCCTGACCCTCTTGCTTTCAAAGAAATCTCCGGTCCCCCCTTCCGTCACCGCGGGATCGAAGATGGTCGCGGTGCGCATGCCGCAGGGCCTCGCGCGCGATCTCGTCCGCCTCGCGGGCGTGCCGATCGCCGCGCCGAGCGCGAACCTCTCCGGGCGCCCGAGCCCGACGACGGCCGCGCACGTCGCGGAGGACTTCCCCGGCGTCTACGTCCTCGACGGCGGCCCGACGGCGCACGGTGTCGAGTCCACGGTCGTTTCGCTCGATCCTCCGGCCGTGCTCCGGGAAGGGGCGGTTCCGGGGGATCTTCTTAGAAGGATGATCCCGGGGCTTCGGCTCGCAGCCACGAGTCGGCGGCGGGCGCGTGCAAGCGGGGAGGGCGCCGGGAGCGGCGGCGCGAGCCGCAGGCCGCCCGCCGCCGCCCCTCCCTCCCCCGCCGTCAGCCCGGGCACGAAGTACACGCACTACGCGCCGACCCGGCCCCTGACCCTCTTTCTAAGAAGATCTTCTCTTCTCTCTTATGCCCGCACGCACCCGAGCGCGCTGATCCTCTGCCCGGACCGCGCTTCTTCCCTCTTTCCGAAGCAAAATCTTCTTCTCCTCGGTTCCTCCCCGGAGGAGATCGCGAAGAACCTGTTCGCGGCGCTCCGGACGCGGCGCCGCGGAACCGAGCTCCTCGCGCTCGCGATCCCCCGCCGCGGCGTCGGCCGCGCGGTGATGGACCGACTCACGCGCGCCGCCACGCGGATCGTCCCGTGAACCCGTGGCGGGGGCTCTCCGGCCTGCCGCGCGCGCTCTGGGTCCTCGCCGCGGCGACGCTCGTGAACCGGTCGGGAACGATGTTCCTGCCGTTCCTGATCCTCTACCTCACGAAGGACATGGGCGTGACGCCGTCCGCCGCGGGCGGCGTCTTCGCCTTGTTCGGACTCGGCGCGCTCGTCGCCGGGCCGTTCGCGGGCCGCTTCGCCGACCGGTTCGGCCCGGTCCGGATGATGCGCCTCTCACTCGCGGCGTCCGGCCTCCTCCTCTGCATCGTCCCCCTCGCCCGCACGCTTCCCGCGATCGCGACGCTGACGCTTCTCGTCGCGCTCGCGGGCGAGGCGTTCCGGCCCGCGAGCCTGAGCGTGATCTCGCATCTCGCCGCGCCCGAGCAGCGAAAGCCGGCGTTCGCGCTCCAGAGGCTCGCCGTGAACCTCGGCATGAGCGTCGGCCCCGCCGTCGGCGGGTTCCTCGCGGCCGTCTCGTGGCCCGCTCTCTTCCTCGCGGACGGCGTGACGTCGCTCCTCGCCGCCGCGACGCTCCTCCTCTGGTTTCCGCGGGACGTCTCCTTCCCGTCCGCCCGGCCTCCCGGCGCCGCGCCCTCGCGCCGTGAAGGCCTGCGGGATCCGGTCCTCGTCTACTTCCTCCTCGCGCTCCTCCCGGTCGCGATCGTCTTCTTCCAGCACGAGTCCTCGATGTCGGTCTACGTCGTGCGCGACCTCGGCTTCGCGGTGTGGATCTTCGGGCTCCTCCACACCGTCAACACGCTCCTCATCGTCTTTCTCGAGGTTCCCCTGAACCTCGCGATGGCGCACTGGCCGCACCGACGGGCGCTCGCCCTCGGCGCGACGCTCGTCGCGGCCGGGTTCGGCGCGCTCGCGTTCGCGCGCACGCTGCCGGCCGTCGTCCTCACGATCGTCGTCTGGACGTTCGGGGAGATGGTCCTCCTGCCCGCGATGTCGTCGTGGGTCGCGGACGTCTCGCCGCCCGAGAGCCGAGGCGTCTACATGGGCCTCTACACGATGGCGTTCAACGTCGCGATCGTCGTCGGCCCGCCGCTCGGGACGACGCTCCTCGAGCGCGGCGGAGGGCGCGTCCTGTGGCTCACGATGCTCGCGCTCGGCCTCCTCTCCGCCGCGCTCTTCGCCCGCGTGAAGGAGCCGCAGCGGGATCTCCCGTGAGCGCGAACGCGGAGATATGATCTCGTTCGCAATCGCGCGCTCGAGGGAGATCGGCCGACCATGGGCGTGCCCGTCGACTTTCGCGTCCTCGTCGTCCGGAGACGGGTCGGCGTCCCCGCCCTCGCGATCCTCTTTCTCGCGGGCTCCGCCGTCCGGGCCGACGTCGACGCATGGAGCAGCGTCGGGCCCGTCGGCGGAAACGTGTTCGCCCTCGCGATCGACCCGCACGCTCCGGCGACGATCTACGCGGGCACCGGCGGCGGAACCCAGAAGTTCAGCAGCTCCGGCGGGGGCAGCGTCTTCAAGTCGACGAACGGGGGGGCGAGCTGGCAGGGCGCCGGACGCGGCCTGACGTCGGATGTCGTTCTCTCTCTCGCGATCGATCCGGGTGCGGGCTCGACCGTGTATGCGGGGACGAGAAACCACGGAGTCCGGAAGAGCACCGACGGCGGGACGAGCTGGACGGCGGCCTCGAGCGGCCTGACGACAACCCGGGTCTGGGTCCTTGCGGTCGACCCCGGGACGCCTTCCACGCTCTATGCGGGGACGGAGGGCGGCGTCTTCAAGAGCACCGACGGCGCGGCGACCTGGACGGCCGCGAGCACCGGCCTCGGGGCGCTCCCGGTCTTCGCCCTGGCGATCGATCCCGTCTCGCCCTCGACTCTCTACGCGGGTACGCGGGACAACGGCGTCTTTCGGACCTCGGACGGGGCCGCGACCTGGACGGCGGCCTCGAGCGGCCTCACGCAGACGAGGGTCTTCGCGATCGCGGTCGACCCCAGGACCCCTGCGACCCTCTATGCCGCGACGAACGGCGGCGGCGTCTTCAGGAGCGCCGACGGCGCGGCGACATGGACGGCGGCCGCCTTCAAGGGGACCAGCTTCGCCCTGGCCGTCGATCCGGTCACGCCGACCACGGTCTACGCCTGCGCGAACGCCGTGCAGGTCGCGAAGAGCCTCGACGGGGCCGCGACGGTGAACAGGGTCGTCGGCGGCTTCCCGAACCAGGCCATCAACGCCCTCGCGGTCGATCCCTCGACGCCCTCGACCGTCTACATCGGCGCGGCAAGCGGCGTCCTCAAGAGCACGAACGCGGGCGTGAGCGCCCAGGCCGCAAACCGGGGCCTGACGGCGGTCACGATCTTCGCGCTCGCCGTCGATCCCGCGGTGCCCGCGACCGTCTACGCGGGCACGGACGTCGGCCTCTTCAAGAGCCCGGACGGCGGCGTCACGTGGACGTCCCTCACGGTGGGCCCGAACGTCGCCCGCGTCCTCTGCCTCGCGATCCTCCCGGGCTCCTCGGCGATCCTCGCCGGAAGGGACGACGGGGGCTGGAGGAGCGCCGACGGCGGGGCGACCTGGACGCACCTCGACTCCGTGGGCGTGATCTACGCGTGGGCGCTGGATCCCGGGTCGCCGGCAACCGTCTACGCCGCCGGCTACGGCTACCCGCCCGGCGGGGTGAACCAGGGTTTCGCGTGGAAGAGCACGGACGGCGGCGCCTCGTGGAGCGTCTACGGCGACTCGGACGCCCCGCTTCCCTTCTTCGAGAGCATCGTGGTCAACCCTTCGAACGGATCGACCGCGGCCGTCGGGACGGATTCCGGCGTCTACGGGATCTTCATCCACGGGGGCGGACGATACGAATGGGTCACGAACGACGCGCTCGCCGGCAGGATCGTCTATGCGCTCGCCGTGGATCCGAGCTCTTCTTCCACGATGTGGGCCGGCACGGACGAGGGACTGTTCCGGTCGGGGGACGGCGGCGTGAGCTGGGCACCGGTCACGAATGGCCTCCCGGCCGGGACGATCACGGCCCTGAAGTTCGACCCTGCTTCGTCCAGGACGTTCTACGCGGCCACGACGGCAGGACTGTTCCGCAGCACGGACGACGGGGCGACTTGGACGGCTCTCAACGCGGGTCTCACGATCCTCTTCGTGAACGCCTTTGCGATCGCGCCGGGCTCCGCGACGCTCTACCTCGGCACCCTCGGTCAGGGCGTGTTCCGCTTCCCGACGCCGCCCCCGGTGGCGGACTTCACCTGGTCCGGGATTCCGGTCGCCGGCCAGCCCTTCGGATTCACGGACCTCTCGACCGGAAACCCGACGTCCTGGTCCTGGACATTCGGCGACGGCGGCGCCTCGACGGTGCCGTACCCGACGCACGCGTTCGCCGCGGGCCCGTACCCGGTCTCGCTCACGGTGACGAACGCGGCCGGTCCGAGCACGAAGACGCAGTCGGTCGCCGTGCTGCCGACGATCGCCGGAAGTGCGGTGACCAAGGTCGTCCCCATCGTCCTCGACGTCTCCGGCGTGGGAGGCGCGCGCTTCTCCACGGAGCTCACGCTCGCGAACCGCGGCACGACGGCCGCGACGCTCCAGATGACGTACGTCGCGGCGACGGCGCTCGGCGCGTCCGGAAGCGGGACCGCCGCCGAGACGCTCGGTCCGGGACGGCAGATCATCATCGCCGACGCGATCGGCTACCTTCGTTCGAAGGGGCTGACGATCCCGTCGGACTCGAACCAGGGCGGCGCGCTCTTCGTCACGTTCGAAGGCCTGTCGTCGGACTCCGTCGCCTTCGCGGGCGCGCGGACGACGGCGCCGTCCGCCCTCGGGCGCGCCGGCCTCGCCTATCCCGGCGTCCGGCTCGACGACGGGTTCGCGATACCGGTCTACCTGTTCGGTCTCCGCGAGAACGCCGCCGACCGGACCAACCTCGCGCTCGTGAACATGAACGCGGCGGTCCCGATCACGCTCCGGGTGACGCTCTACGCCGGCGTGGATGGACGATCCACGGTCCTTCCGCCCGTCGCGCTCGGCCCGGGCCAATGGACCCAGATCGGTCACGTCCTCTCCGGCCCCGGCTATGCCGACGGCTGGGCGACGGTCGAGCTCGTCGACGGGCCCGGACCGTTCCACGCGTACGCCGTCTTCAACGACAACGTCACGTCGGACGGATCGTTCGTCCCGGCGGAGCCTCTCGGCCCCTCCACCGTTCAGATCCTGCCGGTTCTCGTGGAGACGGGGACGTTCCAGAGCGAACTCGTCCTCGCGAGCCCGTACGCCGAGCCGATCACCCTCGCGATCGACTACGTCGAGTCGCTGAGCCCGGCGGGCGGCGCGGGCGGCGTCGCCCAGGAGAGCCTCCAGCCTTACGAGCAGAAGATCATCCCGAACGCCCTCGACTACCTGCGCGGAAAGGGCGTCGCGATCGGCTCCTATGGAGCCGCCCCCTACGCGGGGGCGGTCCAGATCTCCGCGATCCGGAACGGCAGCCTCGCGTGGCTGTTCGCCGGAGCCCGAACCGCTGCCCCCGCCGCCTCAGGCGGCGAGTACGGGCTCTTCTACCGCGCGCTCTTCCTCGGCGAGAGCGTGCCGATCGAGGCGTGGGTCTTCGGCCTGCAGCAGAACGCGACGAACCGCTCGAACCTCGCCGTCGTCAACCCCGGGAACGGCCACGACGCGATCACCGTTCGTCTCGACGTCTACGACGGCGACACCGGCAAGCTGGCCGGGAGCTCGGCGAGCCAGAGCATCCCTCCGGGGGGCTGGTTCCAGTGGTCGGGGATCCTCGCGGGCTACGGGGTCACGAACGGCTACGTGCGGGTCGTCCGGCTCGGCGGCTCGAGCTGGATGATCGCGTACGGCGTCGTCAACGACGGCGCGACCCCGGGCAGCGGCGCGACCAACGACGGGAGCTACGTGGCATTCTCGAACCGGTGAACGAGACCTGGACGCACCGCGAGGGAACCGTCAACGGGGTCCGGCTCCACTGGGTCGAACAGGGGACCGGCCCGATCGTCGTCCTCCTCCACGGCTTCCCCGAGTTTTGGTACGCGTGGCGGCACCAGCTTCCGGCGCTCGCGGCCGCGGGCTTGCGGGCCGTCGCGCCGGACCTGCGCGGCTACAACCTCTCGGCCAAGCCGCGCGGAGTGAGGGCCTACCGGATCGAGGCGCTCCTCGGCGATCTCGCCGGGCTCATTGCACGGCTCGGCGAGGGAGAAAAGGTCCCGAGGGCCCACGTCGTCGGCCACGACTGGGGCGGCGCGTTCGCGTGGTATGCGCCGCTCTTCTGTCCCGAGCGCCTTCTCTCGCTGACGCTCCTCAACGCGCCGCACCCTCTCGCGTTCCGGCGCGAGCTGAAGACGAGCGCCGCGCAGCGGAGGAAGTCTTCCTACGTCTTCCTCTTCCAGCTCCCGTGGCTTCCGGAGCGGCGGATCCGCGCCGGGAATTTCGCGACCCTCGAGAAGATGCTCCGGCGCGACCCCGTCCGTCCGGGTGCGTTCTCGGACGAGGACGTCCGTCTCTACCGGGAGGCCCTCGCGCGGCCGGGCGCGCTCACGGCCGCCGTGAATTACTACAGGGCGGCCTTCCGGTTTCCGCCGAAAGTCGCGGGCCGCAAGTGGCCGGACGACCTCGAGACGCTCGTCGTCTGGGGGGAACGCGACCGCTACCTCGGCCCCGGCCTCCTCGACGGCCTCGACCGGTGGGTGCCGAGCCTGACGATCGAGCGGATCCCGGACGCGAGCCACTGGGTGCAGGCCGACGCGCCCGAGCGCGTCAACGAGCTCCTGATCCGGTTCCTGACGGGCGTCAGCCCCGCGCGAAGTCGATGAAGCCGTGCTCGACGTCGGTCGAGAGAAGCTTCACGCGCACCTTGTCGCCCACCTCGAGCCCTTCCTCGCCGCGCACGACCTTTCCCTCGACGGGCGGCTTGAAGATGCGCACCCACGTGCCCTTGTCCGACGCGCCCGTCACGACGCCGTCGAAGGCCTCGCCGATCCGGTTCTGCAGCAGCAGCGCGGCCGCCGCCTTCCGGAGAAGCCGCTCGACCTTGTTCGCGGCGTCCTCCTGATCCGTGCAGTGGCGCGCGAGGCTCGCGAGCTCGCCGTTCGCATAGGGGTTCGGACGGCCGTCCAGGGCCGCCTTGAGGATCCGCTGCGTGATGACGTCGGGATACCGGCGGTTCGGCGCCGTGGAGTGCGTGTAGTCGCGCACGGCGAGGCCGAAGTGCCCGATCGGCGGCTGTCCGGGCACCTCGAGGACGTACTCGCCGGCGCCCATGAGCTTCACGATCACGAGCGAGAGGTCCGGGAAACGCTCCGGGTCGGCGCGTCGGCGCTCCCTCAGAAACGCCTCGAGGGCCCTCGCGTCGGGCTCGGGCGGCAGCGTGAACCCGAACTCCGCGGCGACGCTCACGATCCTCAGCCACCGCTCGGGGGAACGCACGACGCGGCGCAGGGACGGATAGCCCTTCGCCTCGAGGAAGCGCGCCGTCACGCCGTTGGCCGCGATCATGAAGTCCTCGATGAGCTGGCGCGGCTGGTTCTGCGCGTCGACGGTGAGGTCCTTGATCGTCTCGCCGTCGAAGACCGCGCGCGCCTCGATCGTCTCGAGGTCGAGCGCGCCCTCCTCGTACCGCCGCGCACGCAGCCTCTGCGCCGCGGTCTCCTGCAAGCGGATCTGCGCGTCGATCCCGGGCACCTTCGCCATCGCCTCGGGCATCGGGCCCCGCCCGTCGCGCCAGGCGTCCACGGAGTCGTAGGCCAGCTTCGCCTTGTTCCTCACGACGGCGCGGTAGACGTCGGCGTCGTGCGCCTCGCCGCTTCCGTCGACGACGAACTCGATCACGACCGCGACGCGGTCCTCGTCCTGGTTCAGCGACGTGAGGTCCGTCGAGAGCCTCTCGGGGAGCATCGGGAAGACGCCGCCCGCGGTGTAGACCGAGGTCGTGTTGTACGCGGCCCTGTCGTCGAGGGGCGTCCCCTTCCGCACGACGGCATCGACGTCGGCGATCGCGACGAGGACCCGGGTCTCGCCGTTCGGCAGCGTCTCGGCGACCGACAGCTGGTCGAGGTCGCGGCTGTCGTCGTTGTCGATCGAGGCCCAGAGGAGCGCGCGCAGGTCGCGCAGCCCGGATGCCTTTGCCGGCGCCGGTCCCTCGATCGCCGAGAGCTGCTCGAGCGCGGCCTTCGGGAAGTCGGGCGTGAGGCCCCTCTCCCGCATCACCCGGCGCGCGATCTCGTGGAGATCCGAGCGATTGCGCCGCGGCCGACCGTTCACGCGCGGATCTTGACACGCGGCCCGGGGAGGGAAACACGCGGGATTTCTTCGAATGAAAGAGAGCGCGGTGAGGGCCGCAGCCTCGCGCAGTCGCCACGCATCGTGCGGAGGCGATTCCCCTCTTTACCTTCTCAGGAGTCCTTCTTTCAGCGTCTTGACAACCAGCCGCCCCGGAGACGTCGAGGGGTCGACGAGCTCGAAGTGCCCGACCCGCTCGAGGCGGATGAGCCGCGCGTCGTCGCCGGCGGCCTTCGCCCGCCCGGCGTAGTCGTAGCCGAGGTCGAACGGGACGACGTCGTCGCGGTCGCCGTGGAGAAGCCGCTGCGGGACGCCGAGCGGCAGCAGCTCCGCGGGCGAGCACGAGAGGTAGCGGTCCGCGGCCTCGCCGGGCAATCCGCCCATCAGCGCGACGACGGCGTCTCCGCCGACCTTCTCGCGGGCGGCGCGCGCGAGATCGGGCACGCCCGCGAGGGAGACGGCGGCGGCGAGCGGGAGCGCGGCCGCGTCGAAGAGCGGATCCGTCTTCCAGATCCGGCGCCGCGCCGCGAGCCAGAGCGCGAGGTGCCCGCCCGCCGAGTGCCCGATCGCGGCGACGCGCGCCTCGTCCAGCGGATGCGAGCGGGCGAGGGCGCGCACGTGGTCGGCGGCGGCCGCGACGTCCCGGAACGTGCCCGGCCACCCGCCCCCCGTCTCTCCGACGCGCCGGTACTCGACGTTCCACGCCGCAACGCCCGACGCGGCGATCGCCGACGAGAGCGCATCCATGAGGCCGAGGCCGTACGCGGCGCTCCAGAAGCCGCCGTGGATCACGATCGCGACGGGATGCGGCCCCGCGCCCGCGGGCAGCCTCAGCTCCCCGAACTGCGACGGCTCGCTGCCATAGGGGATTCGGAGGGGAGAAGAAGAAGAGGAAGAAGAGGGAGGGAAGGCGGAAGAAAGATAGGAGAAGATCTCTTTGAAGGTAAGAGGGGAACGGACCATGGCGCGACTCGCGAGGAAGGCCGGAGCCATCGCGCCCAGCCCCGTTAACCTTCTCAGAAAATCTCTCTTCGAACGGTCCACCGGCCGATGAGCTTACGTCCGGTGCATCCGCGGAGTTCGAAGTCCGCCCTGCGAGTCAAGAGGGTTCTCGGCTCCCCGGGCTGGCCGGCAACGGCCCGACCTCTCCCCCTCTGGATCCCCGCCCTGGCTTGTAAACCACGGGGAGAGAAATGGTTGTATGCGAAGCGATCCCTCGCACCCTCGCCCCTTCCACGGGCGTTCGGGCGCGAACGAATCGCAACTTTGACCGGCGCCGGAATCCGGGTTTAGCATTGGGGCGCGTTTCGGTAGAGCTTTGATGCAGACGAAGGTCGACAGCCTCGCGCCTCTCGAGGGGTGGGACCGCCGTCCACGGCCGGCCCCGCCGGAGCTCGAGCTGCCGGCTCGCCCGGTGTGGAACTGGGAGGAGCTGAACGCGAAGTTCCGGCCCCGCCTCGTCGCCGCCGGCGTCATCCGCTTCGGGCTCTCCGAGGACGACTGCGAGGCCGCCGCGCAGCGGGTCTTCCTGAAGGCGCTCGCGATGAACCCGCGCGTGCGCGACCCGAAGTCGTTCCTCAGGGCCGCGTTCCTCGAGCAGTGCTACCGCCTCCTGGGAGAGCGGCCGTGAAGCGCGACGAGATCTACGAAGCGCTCATGGACTCGGAGATCGAGCCGGCGGTTCCCAGGCCCGAGTTCGGGCGGACGCTGCCGTTCGTGAGGGCGCGGGTCCCGCTCGAGGAGATCTACCAGCTCTCGCTCGACGCCGAGAAGCCCGCCGAGCTCGTCCTCAGCGCCGCCCGCTCCGG
>Ga0335085_10000324_pt1 | contig 140563 bp, 115 predicted proteins | sample Lox_Sample_45_FD_206712 | JGI IMG/M metagenome (GOLD analysis project Ga0335085, IMG submission 206712) | Soil microbial communities from Loxahatchee National Wildlife Refuge, Florida, United States - Lox_Sample_4.5 | ecosystem: Environmental > Terrestrial > Soil > Wetlands | place: USA...
AGCGGTACGTGAGCTGGGTTCAGAACGTCGCGAGACAGTTCGGTCCCTATCTGGTGTGGGCGCAGGAGATTTGAGGGGAGCTGTCCTTAGTACGAGAGGACCGGGATGGACAGACCTCTTGTGTCCCAGCTGTCATGCCCGTGGCATGGCTGGGTAGCGAAGTCTGGAAGTGATAAACGCTGAAGGCATCTAAGCGTGAAGCACGCCCCAAGATCAGATCTCCCAAGGGCAAAAGGTGGTGAGCTACTCCACCGAGAACCCTATGAAGGGCCGCGGAAGACTACCGCGTTGATAGGCCAGGGGTGTAAGCGTGGCAACACGTTCAGCTTACTGGTCCTAATCGCCCGTTCGGCTTGACCATAATCTCTGCTCAATTCACAAGGCAGAATCCTTTGATCGCTTACGCGCGTTGTAACGGCGGTCTGGCGACCGCCGAGGACGCCGCACTATTCAGCCACAGTAGACGGTAAACCGTAGACTGCATAAGGGCAACAAAGTTGCAAGTGCTGCCCTGTCTACGACATGCCGCCTGCTGCTATACCGGTTTTCCGGCGATTATACCGGAGGGGTCACACCCGTTCCCATCCCGAACACGGAAGTTAAGCCCTCCAGGGCCGATGGTACTGCGCGGGTGACTGCGTGGGAGAGTAGGTTGTCGCCGGGATAATTTTGGGGCCGGACTCGGGGCAACCCAGGTCTGAGCCCGCGAGGCGCGTCTTCGAGCGTCTTCCGACGCTACGAATCCTAGCGCCTCCCAAGGCCCGGCCGCGAAAGCGGCCGGGCCTTTCAGTTTCAGCCTCCTGCCGCCCCGGTCTCCGCACGCCGACCAGACGGTCCCAGTCGAAGCTAAAAGTGTGAATGAACTGCACACTTTTTGGCTCAACGCTCCTTACCGCAAGCTTCACGTGCTTTCAAAAACATGAATTCGGCGCGTCAAAATGGAGCCCTTGGCCAGCCTCTAAAGCGAAGACAAAGCGAATATTACTTGGACTCCGGCGTCAGGCGAAAGGTTGGAATCAAGCCTGGATTTCGAGATTGGTCTATCTGTTCAATTATTGACATGATCTAAGTTCAATGCGAAATTTAGTGCATCATCCCAACTGTGTGCAATTGAACTGGAGAGAGATGAATCCGGAAATCGAAAGAACCATCGAGCAGCTTGAAGCCAAGATCGCGGAGCTCGAAAGGGCCCGCGACACCCTGGTGGAGAACTTCTGTACGCCCGACTCGCCGCGGCGGCGAGCGCTGGCGGCCCGCCAGGCATCGCCCGCGACCGGGAGCGCCTTGCCTTACGAGCCAGGGACGACCGTTCTGAGCGGCGGCCGGATCCGACGGCGGCTGCGGCGCAAGGACATCGTGGCCGAGTTTCTTCGCCAGCACGGCCCTTCCACCCGCGCCCAGATCCTGGCCGGAGCCGGCATTCCACCGGGAAGTGTCGCCTTCGTGTTGAACGACAAGGCCTGGTTTTTTCTGAAAGACGGTAAGTGGCATAACGTGGAATCCCACACGCCGAGCGCAGGGGCTCCCCAGCTGAGCACAGAAACTCCTGAGCTGAAAAGGCAAGAGCCAGAAGCGAAGAGTGAACAGCCGTCACAAGCCAAGCCGCGATCTGGCCTGGACGATTCGTGAGTCACACAGGGGTGAATTCTAGCCCGAGCCCTCGGAGGTCTCGGCATTTCCGTGGGGGTGGGTATTGTTCGAGAATGTCAAACATTGTCGCTCCAAGCGCCGGCGCGCTGAAGAAAGATGCTCCCCCACAAACCGTGGACGCTATTCAGAACATCGAGCAGCGCGCTGACGGATGCTTCACTTCGCTTGCGCTTCTCAACCTTCATTCGAACGTAGCGGTGTGGGCACTCCTGGTGGGTGGGATCGAAATGATCAAAAGGGAGATTGCGGCTCGTGGAGACAACACAGCGCAGCTCTCAGCTACCCTGCAAAATGTCGGCCGCCTTACCTCGATCGCAATGAAGTGGGCCATCAGGCACGGCAAGCCACCATCTACACTGGCAACCAGGCGCTGGACTCCGGGTGTCGCGGCTCAGGTAGAAGAGGGACTGAGCGTCGCGCATCATTACAGTATGTTCGAAACCTGCTTCCCGATGTGGCACAAGGATCGATCGTTGGGGCAACTACTCTCTCCGACGCTGGTGCGGTTCGCCGTGCCGGGAACTGCGAGGAGCCGCCAGGTCAGTGCCTATCAGAAGGGGTGGCGGCCCAGCCAAGGACTGTTCAAGGGAGAGCGCGCCCAGAAGCCGGACCAGACGCCGCAAATGCAAAAGCTGTTTGCATCGGTACTAGAAGCCTCGCGGAAGACGGGGATGACGCGGTTCAAATATCAGGATCCTTGGTCTTTGTGGCGCGAACTGCTTCCCGAGTATCAGGCCAGGGTAGCGGCCATCGCACGCCGAGCAGACACACTTTCACTGGGCGCTTACAGTCTCCGCGACTTCAACCAGTTGTACGCCGCATTTCTAGCGATTTGCGCAGCCCACGAGTTTTTGTGTTTCGCATGGTCGCGCAATCACGGGGCCTATCCATTCGACTCGGCGGTCATGGTCCGTTCCAGACAAGACTGGAGCGCCATCTTGGCGAGCCTTAGTGGTATCACGGTAGGAAGGTGCCGAAGCATCATCAACGATCTTACGTTTGACTTTTCTCGTTCGGTGGATCTCCATGTTCATCCTTTGGTTCCCCTCGATACGGCCGGGACAGCCTTGGCAGTTGCGCCGCAATTTCCCCTGCACAGCCGCCCGGACGAAAATGTTCTTCGGGTTTGCTCAATTTTGAGGCCGGATGTTTTCGACGCAACGTCTCTCGGGAAAGAGGCGGAAATCCTTGCTGACTTGGAAAAACGATGTCCGCAATATGTTCTGCAAGGCCCGCTGCCAATGCCAAAGCCTCTTCCCGACATTGATCTGATCGTCGCGGATGAGAACTCTTCCACAGTCGTCATCGCCGAGCTAAAGTGGGTTAGAAAAACGCTTAGGCCGGTCGAGATAATCGGCCGGGATGCAGAAGTTCTGAAGGGGATCAAACAGCTTGGCCAGATTCGGCAGTTCCTCACGGAAAATCCCGACCACCTAGCTGCGCAAGGCAAACTGCCAAGGCCGCTCACTGAATATGAAAACATCCACTATCTGCTTGTAGCACGTGATCACTGGCTTTGGGTGGAACCAACTCATGGTACCCCAATCGTTGAATTTGAGGCCTTCTCAACTGCCGTGGCCCGGTCGGAAAACTTGCGTTCCGCCATCTCCGAGCTCCTCACGTATCAGTGGCTCCCGGTCGAGGGTCGCGATTTCACGGTGAGATACGATCGGGCAACGGCGAACGGAGTCTCGATCGAGTCTGAAGTGTTCTACGCAGCATAGTCTCGGAGGAAGGCTGGCGCGGGGCTTCCGCAGCGTAAGAAGAGGCCGGGTCGCCCGGGAGACGCATGGTCTGTGACAAGGTCCCCGCGCCGAAAGCGAAAGAATCCGGCTCGGGGGACTACTCGCCGCCGCTGCCACGAAGCCGAGCGGCTCACGCGCCCGTCCTGCTGCCGCATACATTAAAAGGGATATGTATGCGGCACCCTACACTACTCCTCTCCGGGGCCTCCATGACGGAGCGGGTAGCCACGGTCACCGCCTTTACTGACCCTCGGCTCTTGAGTTCTTCGGATGTCACGCTAGGCTAGGCCGTGTCCCGCGTCCGTCGCGTTCCGCCTTACCGATCGAATCTTTTTCGTCAATGTTAACCTGCGCCCATGAGACCGACACGCGTTTGTGCTACGATTTGGCAAGAAGGCGGTGCGTGTGTCCAATCGTCAGCCGGCGCAGTACAAGGATTACCAGTGGATCATTGCTGATCCCGGACTTCTCGGCGGAAAGCTGGCGATTCGCGGTACGCGTCTGTCCGTCGCCCTCATTCTGGAGTGCCTTTCGAACGGTATGACCTTGCAAGATATCGACGAAGCTTTCGATCGCGCCTTCCCGCATGAAGCCCTGCCCGAAGTGTTGAAGGTCGCCTCCGAGTTGACGGACTCGTTTCATGTGGCTGCTTGACGCCAATGTGGACGTGCACCTCGCCCCGGTGCTCAGCCAATTTGGTATCGCGTGTAGAACCGCCGCAAATCGCGGCTGGAAAGCCCTCGACAATGGAGAACTCGTCACCACGGCGGTGGCGGCCGGTTTCGACTGCATCCTGACTCGGGATCACGCCTTCGCAGAATCGGCCACTCGGGCCCTGCTTTTGCACCCCAAGTTCGCCCTTGTCGTCTAAGGCTCCCTCGAAGGCCTTGGCCAATTCAGATCGATTACGTGCGGCTGCCGGTGGTTGCTGAGGATGAAAAAAGCCCACGGTCAGAACGGCACTGACCGTGGCTACCCGCTACCCGCTCAAGGGATCAGTGAACAACTCGGTTACGCTGGCGACATCTTACTGCATGTCGCCCCTACATCACCCGCCGCGCGCGCATAAGAAGCCACGCACGTGTTACTCGCTGAAAGCTACCGCTCTGTCGATCGGTAACTCAAATTCACTTACGACCCGGGGGCGAAGATTATCGCCGCACTGGAGCGATGTCAAGACGTTGCCCATTCGTTGATTTGCGATTTGGCGGTTGACATCCGGTGGCTGGCCGGCTGGCGCAGACTTGGCAGTTTAGGCCTGCATAGCAGAAGCATACCACGGGATCGCAGACCCGGAGGGTATGCGCCAACCCACCGGTTCGTCACTTGCCGCGTCCTTGAGGTCCCGCAGCAGCCGCTCAAAGCGGGTAGCCACGGTCAGCGCCTTTCTGACCGTGGGCTCTTGAGTTCTTCGGACGTCGTGCTAGGCTAGGCCGTGTCCCGCGTCCGTCGCCTCCGCCTTACCGATCGAATCTTTTTCGTCACTGTCAACCTGCGCCCTTGGGTCAGACCCTTCGCGGAATCCGACTACCCGCTCATGATCGACCAGCTGGAGGCCTCTCGCCGGCGACTGAAGTTTCTGCTTTGCGGCTATGTCTTGATGCCCGATCACTGGCACGCGCTGATTTGGCCAAGCTACCCGTTGCTGATCTCTAGCGTTCTTCACGAAATCAAGAAAGACTCGGCCAGGAGGTTCCACGCGCTGCGGGGCAGCCAGGGACCTTTCTGGCAGCACCAGTTCTGGGATCGCTTTGTGCGGCACGAGAGGGAGTTCAAGCTGCGGCTGGAATACATGCACATGAATCCGGTACGGAAAGGCTTGGTGAAGCACCCACAAGACTGGCGCTGGTCGAGCTACAACAATTTTGCTTTGGACAAGGCGGTCGTCGCGGCCTGTCCGATTCAGATCGACTACGTGACGCTGCCGGAGGGATACCGAGGATGAAAAAGCCCACGGTCAGAAAGGCGCTGACCGTGGCTACCCGCTACCCGCTCCGATGCCCTGACGGCGCATACATCAAGCGCAATGTATGCGCCACCCAGAGGTGAGAGTTTCCGTTGTCGGTTCAAAGTGCCGGACCCGCCGGTGCCGCGTTATCGACCGAGGTCATCCGACCTCGGGCAGCTTGACCGCGTCGGTCACGGTGACTTCGGCGGCGCGGAGCCGGGTGACGGTGAGATCCTCGATCTCCAGGGATTTGAGTTTGGCGCTCTCGATCACCACGCGGCGGATCGCCAGCCCGCGAATGGCCAACCGCCGAATGGCTAACGCGCCGATCGCTATGGTGCCGATAGCCAACGCTCCCACGGCAACCGCCCCGATCGCCGTGGCCATGAGAGACACCCCGCGCAAGGCTAAGCTTTGTGAACTTTGAAGCTCTTTCATCGACCCTCCTTTTTGACATGAGGTCATGTGCTGGGAACCCTGTTATAGACGAGCTCTGACCCCCGACCCGGCTGCCGCATCGCACTGCGCTGCGAACCTGTGGGCGCAAGTTGTGTGGAGGCTTTCCAGCCCGGCGCTGAAACGGCGCCTCCACGGACGATACCCGCTCTCACTCCTTCTTCGATTTGGCCGCCGACCTCATGGCCGGCTCGCCAAACGAAACCAGCAGCGCCAGCACCCCCAGGGCCCAGATGTACCAGGGAATCGGATCGTGATAGTGATACTGCAGGACAACGCACACCACGAACAGCAGACTACCCAACATGATCCCTCCTGATTTGCGCTCCTAAGGTGCGGCCTTCATCTGTGCCTCCAGAAAGGCCAACACATCGTCTCCCCAGACGCTGGTGGCCGTCGTACAGAATCCCCAGTGTCCGTCATGGTAATCGCTGCCAAAGGCCGGATAGATCTTTGACTGAAAGTCCTTCTGCTTCTTGTGAGCTTCTTTGGCCAGGGCGCGGCTGGGTGCGAGGCTGTAGTCGTTCTCGGCCTGAATGAGAAAGATGGGCGCTCTGGCCTGATCGACCGCCCGCAGCAGGCGGTCCTGGAGCGGCGGGTTCTGCTCCCAGGACATGGCGCCGGGGGCGAACGGGACGAGCGCCTTGATGCCCAGGTCGTGTTCCCCGACCAGCAGGGTCTGGATACCGCCGTAAGAGCACCCCGAAACGGCGATACGAGCCGGATCCACGAAAGCCTGGGATTTCAGATACCGGAGGGCGGCGATCACATCCTCGACCTCATCCTGCTGCAGCTCGACCATGCGCTGAGCGCGGGCCCCCGCCGGAGCCTGCGCGACCTGGTCCTGGATGTACGGCCCCGGGGATCGGCCCTGCCCGCGGCGATGGGGCACAAAGAACACGTAGGAGTGCGACAGATAGAAGCCGGCCAGCTCCGGCTCGGAACCCGGCAGGCGCTCGCTGCCGTGATTCCACAGGACGGCCCGAAAGGGACCGCTGCCCTCGGGCTTCCACAAGAACCCGTGTAACTGCCGTTCGCCGCTGGGAAAAACGACTTCTTCAGGCTTGGATTGGGCACTGGAGGGGCCCGCGGTTGGAAGGACGATCAACGCCATCAGGATGAGAGTCCGGGTGCTCATGCGAACCCGATTATAGCCGCGGAGGCCAGGGTTGTGAGCCGGCCCACTTCCGGACCTCGAGCTGCTGATGCGAATCTCCCCTTGACTATTGACATGAGCGGAACGAAGCGGTAGTGTCAACCATTGAGGGGAGCCGAGAGGAGTTGACATGGGCAAGCCGACCGATCTGGTGCAGGGCACGCTGGACCTTCTGATCCTCAAGACCGTAGCCCTGGAACCGATGCACGGCTGGGGGATCGCCCAGCGTATCCGGCAGGTGTCGCACGAAGTGCTGCAGGTGAATCAGGGAGCGCTCTATCCCGCGCTGCACCGCCTGGAGCAGAGCGGCTGGATCAAGGCCAAGTGGGGCGAGTCGGACAACAACCGCCGGGCCAAGTACTATGCGCTGACCGCGGCCGGCCGCAAGTACCTGGAGCACGAGCAAGCCAACTGGCAGAGGCTGTCGACGGCCATCGGCCTGGTCCTGGAAACCTCCTAAGGACGTTGTCTCCATGCGCTGGTTTTACAAGGTGCCGCTTCGGCTGCGCTCCCTCCTTCGGGAGGGCCGGGTCGAGGAGGAACTCAGCGACGAACTCCGCTTCCACCTGGAAAGAATGATTCAGGAGAGGGTGGCGCGCGGCCTGGCGCCGGAGGAAGCCCGTTACGCCGCCCTGCGCGAGCTGGGCGGAATGGAACAGATCAAAGAGGAGTGCCGCGACATGCGCCAGGTCCACTTTATCGACAACTTCCTCCAGGATCTCCGTTACGGCCTCCGCCAGTTGCGCCGCAGTCCGGGCATCACCACGGTGGCCGTGCTCTCGCTGGCCCTCGGAATCGGGGCCAACACCGCCATCTTCAGCCTGCTGAATGCCGTCCTGCTGCGGGACCTGCCCGTCCAGGACCCCGAACGGCTCGTGCTGCTGGGGACGGCGCGCTCGGGCGGCAGCGAGGAGGAGTTTGCCGCCACCGACCTCTATTCCTACTCGTTTTACCGCGAACTGCGGCAGAAGAACCAGGTCTTCTCGGAGGTGAGCGCCCTGCTGAGTCTGACGCTCGGCGGCATGCACGGCGCGGTGGACAGCAGCCCCAGCCTGGAGAAGATGGACGTCCAACTCGTCTCCGGCACCTATTTCCCGATGCTGGGGGTCACGCCGGTGCTGGGGCGCGCCTTTACCGAGACTGAGGATGAACCTGCCGGCGGCCACCCGGTGGCGGTGATCAGCTATGCCTGGTGGAAACGACGCTTCGGGCGCGATCCTTCCGTGGCGGGCAGGACGGTGACCCTAGGGTCCACCGTTTACACCATTATCGGCGTCGCGCCCCCGGAGTTCTTTGGCACCAACGTGGGGCAGTCGCCCGATCTCTGGATCCCTCTCTCGATGGAAAAGCAGGTGTCGCCCGGCTGGAATGGCCTGGACAATAAATGGTTCGAGTCCCTTTACATCCTGGCCCGGCTGAAGCCTGGCGTCACGCTCGCGCAGGCGCAGGCCAATGTCAATCTGCTCGCCCGGCAGATCTGGCATGAATACGCGGGTCCGGTCCTCACCCGGGAGCAACAACAGAAACTGGAGCGTGCTTTCATCAAGCTGACCCCGGCCTCGCGCGGGCTCTCCCGCCTGCGCTTCGAGTTCTCCCTGCCCTTGCAGATCCTGATGGCGGTGGTCGGCCTGGTGCTGCTCATCGCCTGCGCCAACATCGCCAACCTCTTGCTGGCCCGCGCCACCACCCGCCAGCGGGAAATCGCGGTACGCATGGCGATCGGCGCCGGGCGGTCGCGCCTGATCCGGCAGATGCTGACCGAGAGCCTGCTGATGGCGCTGGGCGGGGGAGCGCTCGGTGTGCTGTTCGCGTCCTGGGCCAGCCACGCGCTGCTGGCGATGGTCTCTGCCGGATCCGAGCCCCTGCCCCTGAACGTCGCGCCGGACGCGCGCGTGCTGGCCTTCACCTTTCTCGTCTCCCTGGCTACCGCCGTCCTGTTTGGAACCGTCCCCGCGCTGCGCACCACGCGCGTCCACCTGAGCCCGGCGCTGAAGGACGGCCGGGGCGCGGTATCCATGGCCGCCCGCGGCGGACTGGCCAAGGCGCTGATCGTCTCGCAGGTGGCGCTTTCGCTGGTGCTCCTCATCGGGGCCGGCCTGTTTCTGCGCAGCCTGGTCAAGCTCGCTCACGTCGATACGGGGTTCAACGCGCAGAACGTTCTGATCTTCGCCATCGATCCGGTGGATGTGGGCTACAAGGAGGACGCGCGCCTGGTGAACCTTTATCAGCAGATCGAGCAGCGGGTCGGGGCGCAGCCCGGCGTCAAAGCGGCCAGCGTCTCGTTCTTCACCTTCAACCAGGGCGAATGGAGCGACTGGGTGGTGGTGGAGGGGCGTCGTCCGAACCCTGAGAACGAGCAGGATGTGAACCACAACGTTGTCGGCCCGGACTATTTCGCTGCCATGGGCATTCCCTTGGTCCTCGGCCGCGTCTTCGACGCGCATGACACCGCCACGTCGCCCAAGGTCGCCGTCATCAACGAGACCATGGCGCGCCGGTATTTTCCGGTCGGTTCGCCGGTCGGCCGCCGCTTCGGCCTCGGAAATGACCCGAAACACAGCTCTGATTTCGAAGTGGTCGGAGTGGTAAAGGACGCGAAGTATGAGAGCCTGCGGGAAAGGCCTTGGCCGGCGGCCTATTATCCTTACACGCAGCGTCCCGGGTACTACTACAATCTGGAGGTCCGCTACACGGGCGATCCCCGGGCGATCATCGCCGAGGTCCGGTCGGCCGCCGCGGGCGTGGACCGCAGTCTGCCGGTAGCCTATCAGAACACCCTGGCCCAGCAGGTCGATCGCTCCCTGGCCAGCCAGACCCTGATCGCGCGCCTCTCCGCGTTCTTCGGCTTGCTGGCCGTCTTTCTGGCCTGCATCGGCATCTACGGACTCATGGCCTACGCCGTCACCCGGCGGACCAACGAGATCGGCGTCCGGATGGCGTTGGGGGCGGGGCGCTCGAAGGTGCTCTGGATGGTGCTGCGCGAGAGCCTCACCCTGGTGGCGCTGGGCCTTGCGGTGGGTCTGCCGGTGGCTCTGGCGGCCGGGAGGCTGGTCGCCTCCATCCTCTTCGGCCTCAGCCCGGCCGATCCTCTCTCCCTGGCCGGCGCGGCTCTGCTCCTCTTCGCTTTTGCCCTGACAGCGAGCTACCTGCCCGCGCTGCGGGCCTCCCGGGTCGATCCGATGGTGGCCTTGAGATACGAATAGGACATGGATATGCGGACGCGACCGTGCAGAGCTCCGGAGGCGCCGGCCTGCCTCAGAATCGACCCCGAAATTTGACATCGCGGCTTGGCTTGTGTATACTCATCGGTTAACTCAGGCTATGATGGTGCGACAGGTCTAAGGGATATGCTGCGGCTGGGCTGGATAACAACCAGTGGGATCGCGACGTGGCGGCCTCGGACGACCGCTTCATTCGCATAGATCAGAAGCCGCGCACGGTTGGAGAAGCATCGTCTGGTTCGGGGTCGAAGGGACCCTCCTTAAAGGGGGGCCCCCCGGGTCGAAAATTCAAAAAACGAACCCGAGAAGCTGTTTAAAATCAACAAAACGAGGCAAAAACGAACCTAAAACGAACCTAAACGAACCCGACTTTCGCCAACGTCTAATCAGATAAGTGCCTTAGAATGAGTAATGGCACTTGCGCGAGAGCAAGAACGAACCTAAACGAATCTAAACGAACCCGGGACGGTACGACAGCAGCGTCAGGGAAGGCAACACGAAGTAAGCGAAACACATCAATGATGGCATTTGGCGAGGAGGGACGCTCATGAAGGGCCAGGCTGGCAGGAAGGCATATCCAGTGCGGTTCATCACCGCTGCTCTGATGATCGGGGCTCTGGCGGGGGGATTCCGCGCCCTCGGCGCCAAGACAGCCTCGACTCGCGGCGACGAGTCGGAGGTTCAGGCCGCGCTCGCCGCCTTCACGCGCGTCTACCAGATCGTCCAGCAGGAGTATACGGACCGCATCGACCCGGACAAGGCGATCTACGGCCTCGATGTGCCGGCCAGCCCGGTGGGCGCGATTCCGGGCATGCTCCGTCCCCTGGACCCGCATTCCGACTTTTTCGGCCCGCGCGCCTTCGCCCAGATCCGGGAGCAGCAGGAGGTGAAGTACTACGGCGTCGGAATGACCATCGTCTCGCAGTTGGACCGGGAGGGGAAACTCTCCACCTACGTGCCTGCGGTGGTTCCCGGATCACCCGCCTTCAAGGCTGGAATCCGTCCCGGGGACACGCTGGACAAAATCGACGGTCAGGAGACGGAGGGTCTCGACGGCACGCGCGTCAGCAATATGCTGCGAGGGCCGAAGGGAACGCTGGTGCGGGTTTCGGTTCGACGCGAGGGTTACGAGCAGCCTGTCCAATTCACCATCACCCGGGACGAGATCAAGAACCCCACGGTCGACAGCGCCTTCGAGCTCAAGCCGGGAGTCGCCTATCTCCACATCAGCGATTTTTATGAGACCACCGACGACGAACTCACCGCCGCCCTCAAGGCCCTGGACCACGGCGGCCTGAAGGAGCTGATCCTCGACCTGCGCGGGAATCCGGGCGGCATTTTGGATCAGGCGGTGGCGGTCTCGGACCACTTCCTGGCCAAGAGCCAGTTGATTGTCTACCAGAGCGGGCGGGCGGCGCGGGAGCAGCGCTACTACGCCATGCACGGCAACGGCGGCGAGGAATACCCCATGGTGGTGCTGGTGAACCGCTACACCGCCAGCGCCGCGGAAATCGTCAGCGGGGCGCTGCAGGATCACGACCGGGCGCTGATCATGGGAGAGCCGAGCTTCGGCAAAGGCCTGGTGCAATCCGTCTTCCCGCTCAGCGAGCGCGCCGGTCTGGCCCTGACCACCGCTCACTACTACACGCCGAGCGGCCGCTTGATCCAGCGCGACTACTCCCAGGTTTCGCCTTACGCCTACTACTATCGGCCTGAGGATCATGCCGCTCCTCACACCGAGGTACGCCTGACGGATGGCGGCCGCGAGGTTTATGGCGGCGGCGGCATCACGCCGGACATCGACGTGCCGCCCGTCAGCCTCAATGAGGTGCAGCAGACCCTGGCGGACCGCGACGCCATCTATGATTTCGCCCGGCACTACCTTGGCGTCCACAAGACCATCCCGCGCGATTTTGAGACCACGCCGGAGGTCATCGAGGCGTTTGAGAAGCGTCTGGAGGAGCAGAACATTCGCCTCGCGCCCCAGCAGATCGAGGAAAACCTGGACTACCTCAAGCAGAAGATCCGCGCCCAACTGGTGGAGATCGTCTACGGGCGCGACCAGGAGCTGAAACTGGAAGCCGAAAATGATCCGCTGGTGGCGAAGGCCGTCGAGTCGATGCCTGAGGCTGCTGCCCTGCTCACCCACGCCAAGCAGTACCTGGCCAGCCGCCGGCAGGCGGCCAACGAGGATTAGCCCGTCCGGTCTGAGGCGCCTGTCTGAGGCTCTGGGTACGGGCAGGCCGCGGATCGCCATTTCCAAGCCTGGGCCGCGATGGGCATGATCTCCTCACCCCTACAGAACCTGGTTGGTCTCACACGGCAGGAGCTCGAGGACGTGGCGGCGGCCTGCGGGCAGGAGCGGTACCGCGGCCGCCAGCTTGCCCGCGGCCTCTATGGCCGGCTCCTCGACCGCTTTGAAGACTTCACCGATCTCGACCGGGGCTTCCGCGAGAGCCTTGCCGCCCGCTACGAGATCCGCTATCCGGCCGTGGTGAAGGAACTGGTCTCGCGCGACCAGTCGATACGGTATCTGCTGGGCCTGGCGGATGGCGAGATGGTGGAAGCGGTGTACATGCCGTGGCGCGCGGAGCGGCGCCCTTCCGGCGCCGTGGCCACGCCCTCGGGGCGCGAGTTGCGGATACCTGGGGAAGAAGTCGAAGATCCGCGAACCACGCTTTGCATCTCCTCCCAGGTGGGCTGCGCCGTTAATTGCCGCTTCTGCTTCACTGGATTGCTGGGGGCGCGGCGCAATCTGACGTCCGGCGAAATCGTGGGACAGGTGCTGGCCATCGCGCGGGCGCGTCGAATCTGGGGCGCGACGAAGCCGGTCCATCGGTCTTTGAACGCCGGCGCGGCGCCCCGGCTGAACATCGTCTTCATGGGCCAGGGCGAGCCGCTGCTGAATCTCGAGGCGGTGATGAAGGCGGTGGGAATTCTGGCCGATAGCGGCGGCTGCGGCGTTCCCCTGCGCCGCATCACCGTATCCACCGCGGGCATCGTGCCTCGCATCTATGATCTCGGGCGCCAGCCGCTGAGGCCCAAGCTGGCCATCTCCCTCAACGCCTCCAATGACGAGGAGCGCGACGCGCTCATGCCCATCAATCGCAAGTACCCCTTGAGCGCGCTGCTGGAAGCCTGCCTTGCCTATCCCCTGCGTCCGCGCGAGCGGCTGACCTTCGAATACGTGATGCTGGATGGAGTGAATGACGCCGAAGAGGACGCCGCGCGCGTGGCCCGCCTGCTCCATGCGATTCCCGCGCGCGTCAACCTGATTCCCTATAACGGCGGGCCTGCCCTCGACTATCGATCTTCTCCCCTCGAACGCGTCTACCGCTTTGAGAAGGTCTTGCGCCAGCGTGGCGTCCCGGCCTTTATCCGCATCTCCCGCGGTCAGGATATTATGGCCGCCTGTGGCCAGTTGAGTCTGGCCGGCCGCAGCCCGGCTGTGGCTTAGGGAACGTGGCGCCGAACCCGGCCGGCTAGGCTCGCACCGCGATGGCGGCCATCATGCGGCCGGCTCGACTGCCATCGCGCCGGTGGGAGAAGAAGAGATCGGGCCGGCAGGCGGTGCAGTAGCCCGAGGGGTGAATGGCCGTGTCGTCCAGCCCGGCGTTCAAGAGCTGGGCGCGAGCCGCCGCAGCCAGATCAAGGTGGAGACGCGTTTTGACCGGCGGACGCCCGTGACCTGGCGGCGCTTGGATCTCAAAAAGCAGGGCATAGCGCAGATCGGAGCGGCTCGGTTCGGCGACCGGCGCCGGCTTGTGAAAGAACCGGTCAGACTCGGCGAACCGGCCCTGAAAAGCCTCCACCACCTCTTCACCCACTTCATAACAGCAGGGTCCGATTCCCGGACCCAGCGCGGCCTTGAGGTCTTCGGGACGCGAGTTGAAAAGCCGTCTCAGCTCGCTCACCGTTTTCTCGATGATTCTGGCCAGGGCCCCGCGCCAACCCGCGTGGACGGCTGCGATCACCCGGAGCCTGGTATCGGCCAGGAGCACCGGCAGGCAGTCCGCCGTGCGCACCGTGAGTAGCACGCTGCGCTCGGAGGTCAGCAGGGCGTCGCCCGACGCCGAGGTGAGCGCCTTCGGCGCCCAGTCCGGCAAGGGCCATCCGGCAGGCCCGTACTCGAGCCCGTCTCGTTCGGGCAGCCCGTGGGGCGCGCCCGAGCCGGATCTCACCACCTGGTAGACCGTGGCGGAGTGCGTCTGCCGCAAGCTGGCTGCGGTCAGGTCACGTGCAAGGGCGCGGTAGAATCGCCGCCGATTCGCCTCCACCTGGCGGGGCCGCGAGTTCGCAGTGAGGCCGAGGTTGAAATCCGTGGGCGGGCGATCGGTGTTGGTCGGGCGAGGCGGCGAGGCCTGACGGGTGCTGAATCCGTGAATGAGCCAGGGAATACGGGCGAGCGCCGCCGATTGAAGCCAAGTGAGTCCTTCGCGTTGAACGAGTTGGAAACTTTCGCGTGCCAACAGGCCAATATAGCACGCCACCCGGTTCCGGCCGGCTCTGACCGTGGTTTGAAACCGCGGCAGTGATTTGTTATGGTAAGTTCATCGGACGCAAGTGGGGGATCGGACCGCCGACGTGAGCGACCGTGCCCACCGACGCCGGTGCAGGGAACGCAGGCGGCGCGCTGAGACAAGGCATGATCGTGGGGATCGGGATCGATCTCGTAGAAACCGCGCGCATCGGAAAGAGCCTCGAAGAGTACGGCGATCGCTTTGTTCGGCGTCTCTACACCCAAGGCGAGATTGATTATTGCGAAAAGTTCAAAAACCAGGCTGAGCGCTACGCCGCCCGTTTCGCCGCGAAGGAGGCCGCCTTCAAGGCCCTGGGGACCGGCTGGCGCCAGGGCGTGCGCTGGGTGGACGTGGAGGTCAGCAACCAGCCGAACGGCAAGCCCGAGTTGCTGCTCCATGGCCGGGCGGACGAGTTGGCGCGAAGCCTCGGCGTCACCCGCCGCACCATTTCGATTTCCCACGCCGACCACTACGCGGTGGTCCAGGTGGTCTTCGAATCCGATGACTAGGTTCGGGCCGCAAACTCGCCGAGGCTGGCTGGCAGCGGCGATCCTCGCTTGCGCGGCTACGGCTTCGCCCCAGTCGGCTGCACCTCTCCCGACCGAGGTGTTGAGCGCCCGCCAATCTTCGCGGCTGCTGCTCAACCAGGTGAAGCCCGATTACCCGGCGGTGGCACACGCCAATTACATCGAGGGTCCGGTGCAAATGGAGTTGACGGTGGGACCCGATGGCCGGGTGCGCAAGGCCCACGTCCTGCACGGAAACTCCATCCTGGCGGCCTCAGCGATTCAGGCGATCCGTCACTGGATCTATCGTCCTTTTGTCACCGATCGCGGACCGACGCCCTTCCGCACGCAGGTGAAGGTGGTCTTCGATCTCAAGATCCACAGTGTCGACCGGGAGCACTTCCCGTCGTCGCCCGAACTGGACTTGGAGCGGCAGGTGATCCCGCCCGAGGCCCTCGACCGGCCGGCCGGGTCCGAGGGACCGGCGCTTCGCCTGCGCGTACTGGTAGGAGAGGACGGTCGCGCCATCGACTCCTCCCTCCTCTCCGGTCCGGCGGCGTTATTCGAGTCAGCCCAGGCCAGGGTAGCGCAGTGGCGCTTCCGGCCCGCGCGCTGGGGAAACCTGACTGTGCCCTGGTACCTCGATATCGATGTGCCGCTCGCCGACGCCGAATCCACCGCCGCTTCCACGGCGCCGAGGAAGCCTTGAAGCCGTCAGCCCGCCAGAGCCTCGGGAGTTCAGGGAACCAACGTGATCGCTGGACCGGGTTCTGGCGCCGCCGTCCCTGCCGGGGTAGCCTGGCGGTGGCCGCTGTCGCTGTTTGCTCTCTGGGTTTCCTCGCCCTTCCCTGCGCGTCGGCTTCGGATCAGGTTCGCGAGCCCCGCTTCAAGTACGTAGGCGGGACGGAGAACGTGCCCGCAGGCTGTATCGGGGTGTTGCAGCTGGCCCTGGACTCGATGGCTTTCCGGTGTGATCCGCTCACGATCGCTGTGCCTTACGATGCCATCGAGATCATGCAATATCGGTCAGACGTCACCCGCCACGTCCGTCACTTGAAAGTCCCGTGGCGCGTCAGGCCCCCGACCGGCGGGGGCAACAAGAACCGCTATTTCACTCTCGTTTACCGCGCTGCCGGAACCACGCACGCCCTAGTGCTGGAGGTGCCCGCTGAACAGATGCGTCCTTACCTGGCCGAAATCGATCTCAAGGTCGGACGCCGCGTGGACGTCCAGCGGCACGAGGACTACGAATAAGGCGTCCTTCCTGGCCTAGCGCTTTTCGTAGAAGTACCCGGCGCGCGCCCGCAGTTTCAGATTGGGCTTGTCGACCCGGACCTCGATCCGGTGGAAGCCGGTGTCGCCCAGGGTGTTAGGGATATAGGCGATCTCGTACTGGTTGTGGACCTCGGATGAGATGCGATCGAGCTGGTCCTGAAGGGCGGTCTTCGTCCAGTGGGAATAATAGACCCCGCCGGAATAGCCGGCGTACGCTTCGAGGGCGTTCTTGACGAACTCGGAGCTGATGGTCTCGCCGGCCGCATCCAGAATCGGAATACCTGGGATGGGCGTGCCCCAGGTGTTCGAGGCATTGGTGGTGGTGGGAACGGTGCCCGGGGCCAGCGGCCGGGTGACGTTGGCATCGAGCGGATCCATGGGAGCGCCGTTGTCGGGCTTGTCCCGGAGCATAGCTTCCACCCGGCTGAGATGCAGGCCGTAAAGGGTCACTTCATCGTTGGTGAGGCGGCGAACCACCTCCGACTGGTTGTTTTCACTGCCGTGGTCAGAGCCGTCGGAAAAGACCACGATCAGCCGCCGCTCCGCCTGCGGGCCGCTCTTGGGCCGGGCTTCAAGCAGGGCCAGCGCCTGCATGATGGCGTCGTTCATCCGCGCCTTGAGGCCGAATCCCTGCAAGCTCATCATGACCGCTTTCAGACGGGCACGGTCTCCGGTGAAGTCCTGGACGAGCTGAACCCGGTCTGAGAACGTCATCACGGCCGCCTGGCCGCTCGGTCCCAGCAGAAGGTCGGAGAAAATTGGCCCAAGCGGGCGGACCTGGCCCAGCAGGCTGGCCACGTTGTTGTTGGTCTGAACCAGAATCACCAGCGCGATGGGGTCGGAGGCGATGTCAAAGCGCTCAATGTGTTGTACGACGCCGTTGTCCAGAATCTTGAAATCCGGCTGGTCGAGATCGGAGACGAACTCACCCGTGCGGTTGAGCACCGTCACCGGGGTCGTTACCAGCGTCGACTGGACCTTGATCTGGGCGGGTGAATCGTCCGCGGGCGGCGTCACCCGGCCAGATGGCGTCGAGGCCGCGGCCGGCTTTGCTTGCCGAGCCGGCGGGGCTCCCTCAACGCCGCCTTGGCCCCGAGCCAACGATGGCAGCCAGGCAACAGCCATCGCCAGCAGCGTCAAGCCCAGCCAGCGAGATAACCGATGCAAGCGTTCACCCATATCCCGGACCCCCTCGCCTAACAGCTTGGATGAGTCCCCTGGCGGGCGAGTTGCAATCCGCGCCCGCTTACCGGGTGTGACGCTGCCGCGCCGCTTCGTAGAGCACCACCGCGGCGGCAACCGAGACGTTCAGCGACTCCACCGGGCCATAGAGCGGGATACGGGCGAGGTCGTCGCAGGTCTCCCGTACCAGGCGGTGCAATCCCTCGCTCTCTCCGCCCAGCACCAGGGCGCAGGGCGTCGAATAATCCAGCTCCAGATACGACTTGCGGGCGGACGCTTCAAAGCCGAACACCCAGAGGTTGTGTTCCTTGAGGGTGTTGAGCGCCCGGGTGAGATTGGTGACCCGGGCCACTCTCAAGTGTTCGAGGGCTCCAGCAGCGGTGCGCGCCACGATCGGCGTGAGCCGGGCTGCGCGCCGCTCGGGAACCACCATCCCATCGGCGCCCGCTGCCACCGCCGTGCGCGCCACCGCGCCGAGGTTCGCCGGGTCCTCGACGCTGTCCAGTACCACAAGCAGGGGTGCCGCCGACGCCCGCACCAGGGTTTCGAGATCGTCGTAAGCCTTGGCCGCGCAGAAGGCCACCACGTTCTGGTGCTGCGAGGTCCCGGCCGCGCGCTCCACCGCTACCGCGGGCGCGAAGCGCACCGCGATGCCCCGCGATCGCGAGAGCCGGACGATCTCTTCAATCCGCGGCCCGCGGGCGCCTTCAGTCACCAGCACGTAGTCGATCGGCCGCGAGCCCAGCGCCTCCTTGACGGCGTTGATGCCGTACAACGTGTCCAGCCGGGATGTGGTCTCCTGGGCGCGCATGGCTCGACGCTGGGGAGTAGCCACCTGGAGGCTGCATCCAAGAATCCATCGATGCGGCGGGGCCCAGAGTGCTGCTCGGACAGCTTCACGGTCGCACAATTGACTAGTACGGTCAAGGCGCGCTTGACCTCCAGCCGCGGCCTGGAGGTGAAGACCGGCCCCTTGACTGGCCGGGGAAAGACAAGAGTGAAACCCGAGTGGCAGTTGAGTTTGATGGCCGCCCAAAGCCATATTGCAGGCAGGCTCGACAAACAGAATCCCGCTCAGATCAGTCTTTGCAGGCCGCGGCCAATCTTTTGCTCGGGGACCAATCCGATGACCCAAAGAATCCCAAGCTCGAAACAATGGTCCAGGACGGCAGTGCTCCTGTTACTCGCTTCTCTGGGCTATGCCGTCGTTGGACCTCCCCAGCTCCCCGACCCTGGAAAGGCTCCCATGAGCCGCGATCAGCAGATCCAGTTGGGGTTCCAGGCGGCCTCCCAGGTTTATCAACAGATGCCGGTGCTACCCGATAGCAGTCCGGAAACTCAATACATTCGGCAGCTCGGGCAGAAACTGGTGGCGACCATTCCGTCTCAGTATTCGTGGCCGTTCGAATTTCACGTCATCCCGCAGAAGGAGATCAATGCGTTCGCGCTGCCCGGCGGTCCGATGTTTGTGAACATCGGCACCATCACTTCGGCGTCGAATGAGGCCGAGCTGGCCGGCGTGATGGCGCACGAAATGTCCCACGTTTACATGCAGCACTCCGCCAAACAGGCTGGTAAGTCGCAGACCACGGCCGCGATCGCTGGCATCGCCGGAGCTATCCTCGGCTCTACAGCTCAGGGAGCGTGGGTCCAACTGGCGCAACAGGGCATCCAGTTTGGCGCGCAGGGGTTGATTTTGAAATATTCCCGCACGGACGAGGCCCAGGCCGACGCGGTGGGCGCGATTATTCTCTACAAATCCGGCTACAACCCACAGGCCATGGCTGATTTCTTCCAGAAGCTTGCGGCCCAAGGCTCTGCCGGCCCGCAGTTCTTGAGCGATCATCCCAACCCGGGAAACCGTGAACTGGCGATCCAGAAGGAGGTCGAATCCTGGCCCGCGAAGACCTACAGCACTGCCAATGCCGCGTTCAACGCGGTCCGCCAGCAAGCAATGGGGGTGAAGGCGTATTCGGCACAGGAGATCGCGCAAGGGGCAAAGAGCGGAGAGTGGGCAAGGTTAAACAAGCAGAACGGCGCCTTTTTCAAGGCTCCGGTGGGGGTCGGGATCACGACTCCTGCTTTGGCCCAGCCCGCAGCCGCGGCAGGACCGGCGGCCTTGCAAAGCGTGCTCCCCAGTTCCCGGCTGGTGACCAGTGACTTGGGTCCCCTGAAGATCGCGCGTCCCGACAACTGGCAACTGATGGCTCCAGTACAAAATGGCCAGGGGATCAGAATTGGGCCTCCGGCGGGCGTCGTCGGCAACGGCCTCGGGTACGGTGTCCTCATTAATGGAATAAAGGCACAGAACGGACAAGTCATGAATCTCGATCAGCGGACGGCGGAACTCGTGCGCACCCTGCAGAGCGGCGGTGGCGATTTGAGTCCCGTCGGCAACCCGCAGCCCATTACGGTGGCGGGCCTTCAGGGCCGCTCGGTCGCCATGCAGTCCACATCCCCGTTTCCTGATGCGAACGGCCGGCCCCAGAAGGAGCGCGATTGGCTGGTCGCCGTTCCTCACCCAGGCGGGGCCCTGCTGTACTTCGTCTTTGTGGCCCCGCAATCCGAATTCGAGCGCTTCCGCCCAACCTACGAAAGCATGTTGAGGAGTGTGCAGTTCCGACAATAGTTCAGGCCAGAATCATGGCCCGGTCACGAGCGGCAGCTCGACGAAGCTCGCTTGGGCAGCGGAGTGATAGATCCGCTGTACGGCCTTCCGGTAGTCTTCGGGCTTGGCCCAAAAGATATTGGGCACGAAGGTCTGCGGATTGCGGTCGTAGAGGGGAAACCAACTCGATTGGACCTGCACCATGATGCGATGGCCTGCCAGAAAGACATGATTGGCCGTTGGCAGGGCGAAACGGATACTCACAGGCTTCCCGGAAGGCATAGCCTCCGCCTTCTCCAGGCTCGACCAATAGCGGCCCCGGAAGATGTCGGCCGAAACCATCAGTTGATAACCGCCCAGGTCGGGCTCGCTCGCGACCTCGTCCGGATAAACGTCGATCAGCTTCACCACCCAGTCGGAGTCGGTTCCGCTGGTGGAAGCCGCCAGATTGGCCGCCGGCTGCCCGCTGATCTTCACCGGCTTGCTCAGGACGTCGGAGACGAATGCCAGGACGTCGGGTCGTCCGGAGGCCTCGCGCTGGTCGTCGACCAGCCATTCCGACCAGGTGGCGCGCCGCTCGGCGCCGATCGGCCGGGCGCGGAAAGGCACAGGCTTGGCCGGATCGGAGACGTATTCTTCGAAATCGGCGTCGCCGGGCTTCGGTGCCGAGAAGCTCAGCTTGAGGCCGGCGTTCAGATAAAGCGGCGTGGGCTGGACGGTGCAGCCGCTCGCGCAGCCCGCCGGCCAGGAAGGCAGGCGCAGCCACTGGTTGGTGCCGGTCTCGAACGCCATGACCGGCGCGGTGTCCGCTTTGGGCGCGCCATCCTTCAGGTATTGGTCCAGGAACGGGCGCAGGATCTGCTGGCGGAAGTAGAGCCCGGTGTCGCTGTTGAATCGCAGCGGACCCAGTCTGCTGCCGTTTTCGATCTCCTGGCCGTGATGCCAGGGTCCCATCACCAGGAACACCTTATCGTTTTCGGTGTCCTTGGGCTTGATGGCCTTGTAGACCGCGATGGCGCCGTAGATGTCTTCCTGGTCCCAGAGGCTGTCGACCAGCATGACCGGCACCTTGAGCGGCTGCGCTGCCAGCACCTGGTCCATCGCCTGATCCCGCCAGAAGGCGTCGTAGCTCGGGTGCTCCAGCAGCTTGCGCCAGAAGCCGAGCTGTTCCATGCCGTGCAGGCGTCCCAGTGCGCCGGCCGATCCCGCCTGCAGGAACATGTCGTAGTCGTCAAAGTAGCCGCTCCACCACTTCACTTCCGAAGCCCGCGTCGCTTCCTGCTGGTAGATGTAGGGCATGCCCTGCTCGCGAAAGGCGCCGTTATGGAACCAGTCGTCGCCCTTCCAGCCGTCGACCATGGGGTTCATGGGCACCGATACTTTGAGCGCCGGGTGCGGATTGACCAGCGCCATCAAGGGCAGAAAACCATCGTAGGAAATGCCGAGAATGCCGACCTTACCGTTCGATTCCGGGACGTTCTTCACCAGCCAGTCGATGGTGTCGTAGGTGTCGGTGGCGTGATCCACCGGCGTCGGGTTGAGCGCTCCGTGCAGGGGACGCGTCATCACATAGTCCCCCTCGGAGCCGTACTTGCCGCGCACGTCCTGGACGACGCGAATGTAGCCGTCCTCAAGGATCACTTCGGTGGCGTTGTCATAACCTTGCAGTATTGGGCCCAGGTGCGGGCTCTCGGCGTGGCTGGTGAGCGCGGTGGCGTTGTAAGGCGTGCGGGTCAGGAGGATGGGCGCGCCATGGGCGCCCTTCGGCACCAGGATCACGGTGTGCAGCTTCACCCCGTCGCGCATGGGGATCATCACGTCGCGCCGCACGTATTCGAAGCTGTCCGTCGCCGGCGTGAATTTGGATGGGGTCTCGCTGGGGAAATCGGGATACTTGGGCGGCGGCGGATTCTGAGCTCGCGAGGGTTGGATGAGCGAAAGAGCGCCCAGCGCAAGCACGAACAGACTGAACAGGCGAACCGAGTGGATCGACTTCACGGTATCCCCTTCTTGATTCAAGAATGGTCATTCTCGCGCGGAGGCGGGAATCCCTTAAGGCATGCCCGCAACTTCCGCAAACTCCCTCAATCGCTGGGCCACGCCTTTCACCGGGTGGGCAAGCCCCAGTCTCGATCCCTCTTCAAAGATCGGGATCAGCTTCTCAAGCTCGGGGCCGGAAGTCGCGCCGGTGAGCGCCACGCGGATGGGGTGAAAGAGCTCGCGCCCCTTCTTGCCGGTCTCGCGCTGAACCTCTTTGGCGATCTCGCGGAATCGTTGATAGCTCAGGCCCTCCGGCGCGGTGGACGCGGCCGCCAAGGCCCGCGGGACAAAGCTGGCGAGCACCGTGCGCGCGCCGGCCTCTTCCAGCACCGTGCGCGTCTCCGGGTCGTCGCCAGTGCGGCGCGCCTCGTATTCGAAGATCACCCGCGTGGCCGGTGGCAGCTGGCTCAGCTGGTCCAGATTCTTCAGCACGGCATCGATCACGCGCTCGAGCCAGACGAAGACCGGCTCGCTGATGGGGGCCAACAAGTATCCGGCTCCTTCGAGCGCCGGAACCGCAAGTTCCGCCAGTCGGCGTGGCGGCGACTCCTTCAGATAGTGCCGGTTCAGCCAGCGGAGCTTTTCCTGATCGAAGACGGCCGGGCTCTTGGTGATGCGCTCCAGCGAAAACTGCTGGATCAGCGCTTCGGTGCTGAAAATTTCTGTGATGCCGTCCGCCGGAGACCAGCCCAGCAGCGCCAGGTAGTTCCGCAAGGCCTCGGGCAGAATACCCATCTCGCGGAAATTCTCCAGTGAGGTGGCCCCGTGACGCTTGGAAAGCCGGGCGCGGTCCGGTCCTAGAATCGTGGAGAGGTGCGCGAAGCGCGGCGGCTCCCAGCCGAAGGCCTGGTAGACGGCGAGCTGGCGCGGCGTATTGGAGATATGGTCGTCACCGCGGATTACGTGGCTGATTTCCATGGCGTGATCGTCGATCACCACTGCGAAGTTATAAGCGGGATTGCCGTCGGAGCGCAACAGGATGAAATCGCCGATCACGTCGCTCAAGAACCGGGTGTCGCCGTGCACCAGGTCCTCCCAGGCGAATTCGCCCGCGGGAACCCTGAGGCGCACCGAAGCCGCTTGCCCCTCGGCGACCTTGCGCGCCGCTTCTTCGCGGGGCCGCGTGCGGCAGCGGCCGGAGTACTTGGGCTGGCGGCCCGCCTTCAAGGCTGCCGCCCGCTCAGCTTCGAGCTCCTCCGGCGTGCAGAAGCAGAAGTAGGCCTGTCCGCGATCCATCAGCTCCAGGGCGCGGTGGCGGTAAAGCTCGCGGCGTTCGGACTGCCGGTAGGGAGCGAAAGGACCGCCGCGATCGGGCCCTTCATCCCAGTCGAGGCCGAACCAGCGCAAGTCGGCGATCAATTGAGCCTCGTAGCGCGCTTCCGACCGCTCCACGTCGGTGTCTTCGATGCGGAGGATGAAGTCGCCGCCGTAATGGCGGGCGAAGAGCCAGTTGAACAGAGCGGTGCGCGCGTTGCCCACGTGCACGTAGCCCGTGGGGCTCGGGGCAAAACGCACTCGAACCCTGCTCATTGCTGCTCCCCGGCTTTAGGATTCCTCGTCGGCAGCGCTCGCCGGGACAGGGGCAGGCTCCGCCGAAGGGCTTGGCGGCGGAACCTTAAGCTCGGTTGCCCAGTCCGAGAGGCGCTTGAGGCTGGGATAGTCGGTGCGATCGGCCTGCAAAGGGGTGATGGAGATCTCGTGGGCCAGGATCGCCGAGTAGTCCGAGTCCGGCTCCACGTTCTCGTAGGCCACCGCCTCATCCTGCCAGTAGTAAGGCCGGCCGCGCGGATCCTGCTTTTCGTGGATGATGTTCTGCGTGATCTTGCGGCTCTGGCGGGTGAAGCGCACGCCGCGCACCTCGCCGCGCGGCACATTGACGTTAAGCATCACGCCCGGCGGCAGTCCCTCGCGCAGGACCTTGGCCGCGATTTCGGCGGCGAAGGCCGCCGCCACCGAGAAGTCGAGGGCCTTGCGGCTCGCCAGCGATATGGCGACCGCCGGCACGCCGTGCAAGGTGGCTTCGAGCGCACCCGCCACGGTCCCCGAGTAGATCAGGTTCTCGCCCAGGTTGGCGCCCGGATTGATGCCCGAAACCACCAGGCTGGGAGGAGTCTTCATCAGCTGGTGCAGCGCCAGAATCACTGCGTCCGCGGGCGTTCCGGAGACAGCGTAGTGGCGCTCGTCCAGGGCGTACACCCGCAGGGGCGAGTGAATGGTGATCGACTGGCTGGTGGCGCTCCGTTCGCCGTCCGGGGCCACTACCAGGATCTCGCCCAGCGGTTCGAGCGCGCTTTCGAGCGCCTTGAGTCCGGCGGCATGAATGCCGTCGTCGTTGGTGATGAGAATACGGCTCATGGTGAGACCGGGGAACGTGGCGCAGCAGCCTGATCAGGCTCGGGCTGCGGGGTCCAGACTTGACGGCGGTGGGCCGTTCGCTGATTCGTTCGGCTTTTCTCGACGCCTTAAAGAACAGTCTAGCACGGTCCGTGTGAACCCTCCTCTCGTCCGTATGTGAACCCACAGACCGAAAGTGAACGAGCCGGAAGAGTGAGTCTGGCCGACGAGGCATGGACTCCAGCGCCGAAACAGAGTTACCATCGCCCGACTGACGGCTAAATCAGGCAGGCTGGATTAGTCTCCCTTGGCCACAAATGACATCTCGGCGGGTCTGCAAGCGGAAGCCGTTGCAACGCCGCATCTGCGTCGGGTCTTGACGCTCTGGGATCTCGTCTTCTACGGAATTGTTCTGATCCAGCCCATCGCACCCATCCCACTGTTTGGGGTGGCTCAGAAGCTCTCCAACGGCCACTTTGCCACGACCATCCTTATGGCCATGTTCGCTATGACCATTACGGCGTTCAGTTACGGCCGCATGGCCTCGATCTACCCTTCGGCGGGCTCAGCCTATACCTACGTGGGCCGCGGGCTGAACGCGCATCTCGGATTCCTGGTGGGCTGGGCGATGATGCTTGACTACCTGCTCGTGCCCCTGGTCAACGGCATCTGGGTGGCGGTCGCGATCCACTCGCGTTACGTGCCCCAGGTCCCGTACGTCGTAGCAATGCTGCTGGTAGTGACCTTCATGGTGGGCCCGAATCTCCGCGGCATCCGCACCTCGGCGCGCGCCGACAAGATCCTGCTGGTGGCCATGTGCTCCGTGACGGCGGCCTTCATTTTGCTGGCGATTCGATACCTTTTCCACGGTCAAGGCTGGAGCGGTCTGCTGTCGACGCAGCCCTTCTACAATCCCAAGACCTTCGATAGCCACACGGTGTGGATGGCCACTTCCTACGCCGCCCTCACTTACATTGGCTTTGACGGCGTGACCACCCTCAGCGAAGATGTCCACAATCCGAAGCGAAACGTGCTGCTCGCCACCGTGTTGGTCTGCCTGTTTACGGGCGTCTTTGGAGGATTCCTGGTCTATCTGGGCCAGCAGGTCTGGCCCGACTGGCAGACCCTGCCCAATCTCGAGACGGCCTTCATGGACGTGTGCCGCCGCGTGGGAGGCCCGACCCTGTTCCACGCCATGGGCTTCACCATCCTGCTGGCCCAGCTCGGAGGCGGTTTGGCCGGCGTGGTGGGCGCGGCGCGCCTGCTCTTCGGCATGGGGCGCGACGGCGTGCTTCCCCGCAAGGTTTTCGGCCATCTCAGTTCCGGCACCAACACTCCGACCTACAATATCCTGATCATCGGAGCCATTGTCTTTGCCGGGTCGATCGGGCTGCAGTACATCGGCAACGCTTACGAGCACGCTGGTGAGCTCCTCAACTTCGGCGCCTTTTTCGCCTTCATGAACGTCAACCTGTCGGCCTTCTGGCAGTTCACGGTGGTGAAGTCGCACGGGCGCAGGCCACGCCTCTTGGCCGACGCTGTGTTGCCGTTGTTCGGTTGCCTCTTTTGCGGCCTGATCTGGTGGAATCTGAACGTGGTGGCCAAAGTCGCGGGCGGTCTTTGGTTTCTGATCGGAATCGTCTACCTGGCGGTCAGTACGCGGGGCTTCCGAAAGCAGCCCGTCATGATCAATTTTGGCGAGTCGTTGGCTGAGTGAGGTGAACCCAAGGCGCACAAGGTAAGAGCTCCGCGTTCCGGCTGAGACCCGGCCCCACAGCGCCGGCCTCCGCTCGAGGAGGTAGGCGCATCAGCGCTCCGTCGAAGGAGCCGACGTCCTCCCCGGCGCGCATCCCGGATCGCTCGAGCGCAGTTCCACATCGTCGAAGTCGCCGGTCTCGTCGAACGATCCGATCCCGACCTGGCCACAGCTGAAGGTGCGATCCACCACCGTGAACAGCGGCTGGCTCTGCACGTCGCTCCACACCTGGATCTGGCCGCTGGCGGCATTCCTCGCCACCCGGATCTGATGCCAGGCACGATCGGGCAAGGCGGGCGATGCCTCAAGGCCGGCGATCCGTACCCGCGGCGCGTTATTCACCAGAAAGATGCCGTTGTGCACCGCCTGCTGGCGGCCCGCATCCACGGAAAGGTGGGCATAGTAGAAGTGCAGCGTGTCGAAGTAGTTGAAGACCACGATCATCGACCTGCCTTCACGCCGGACCCGGGCGCGGAACTCAAAGCTGCCAACCTCGACGCCTTTGAGCAGCGCGAACTGCAAGGGGCGCCGGGGCACGCCGGGCTCCCGGCTGCGTTTCATGTGAAGGTAGTGGTTGCCGTTCTCGGCCAGGATTTCCCAGTCCTCCGGGTACGGCATCTGCCAGGCGTCCAGGCGCCCGTCCTCGAAGTCGTCGGTAAGATTCAGGCTCGACCCTCCGATGGCTCCGCCTTCTAGCGGTATTCCCTCCAGGCCCCGCGGAGCAACGGGTTTCACGAGATCCTTCGAGCCCACCCCGCAAACGGCAGCGACGGCCCAGCCGCAAGTGATCAACCCAATTCCTAGGCGTCCGCCTCGCGACTGCTTCAGCCATCTTGGTCGATCATCGCTCATATCTGAGCCTGCGTCGGGCTACAGCTGCAACTGCCGGCGCCGGCCGGCTACCGCCATGGCACCCAGAAGAACCGTGCACACCAGGAAGACCAGCGGAGCGCCCGAGGTTGAAGGTGGGCGCGTGGCGCCCATGTAGTCCAGGGACGCCACTTGGCTCGCGGGGCCGGCGTACCACAACAACGTGTAAATTACCTCGAACAGCTTGCTGCTGCCGCTCCAGACCCCAAGCGCCAGGGCGAGCGCCGGGATGAAAAGCGCGCCGACTGTCCAAGCCACCAAACCGGCGCCGTCGCGGGCGAGCAGGAGGCGAAGCCCCGTGCCCGAGCCCGTGAGCGCGGCCACGATCACGCCGGCCAGCCAGCACGTGGGCAACTGGCGGCGTAAGGGGCGGGCGATCGAGAACACCAGCTGTTCGGTCCGTTGGCGCAATTCGCGGGTCCCCATGGCTGACCAGATGAGGATGGGCCAAATCCATGCTGCCACCAGAAAGAAGCGAGATATCGCGGCCGGGCTGAAGAGTCCGCCAGCGATCAGGATAAGAGCAACGGCGTACCACCAGCGGCTCACACCCTTAAGCGCGAGGCGCAACTCGGCCCTCACCAGGACGCCGAAGCGGAACTGCCGGGCCTCGGGCGGGAGTGGTGACAGCTTGCTGGCGTACGTGCCGGAGGGCCGAGACTCGCCTTCTTCGGTCACGAGCTTCGCCTCGGGGCGGGGACGCGCCTGCCGGCGCGACTCGCGCGCCGGATCGAATCGTCGAAAGAATACAGCCGCCAGCAAGGCGACCAGCACAGCGAGACCAATCCAAACCAGCCGTCCTGCCACGATCAGGACGCTCCAGTGGACGCCGGTCCAGGGGAAGGTCGTGAGGTTCCACACCGAGCCGCTGCCGAAGTTGAACCCCATGCTGAACTCTTTGGAGGCTGCGCATCCGGGAAAGGCTGACTCACACGCCGCGACGAAGCTCGGAATGGCCACGCCAAAAGCCACCAAGTCTGTGCTTGCCCGCCAGGGATGACCCTCCGCCGGAGTCTGGACCGCGAAACCCAGGCCGGTGATCCACAGGAAAAAATAGACCACGTTGCCCGCGCCGCCGCGCAGACCCGGAATAACCTCAAAGAGGATGGCCACGGCGGCCACGGCGGCCATCACCGGCAGGACGATGAAGAGAAACGGGGCCAGAAGCTGCCACACCCGAACGGTCGTGTCTTCACGCCGCGCCAGCTGCATGACGCCCGCCGCCACGGCCATCACTCCCACCATGACGGCCAAGACGGCAAAGTTGCTGAGTGCCTTGCCCAGCGTGTAGAGGGGCTTGGTCAGCGGCGTGGTAGCCAGGATCTGCCCAACGCCCGTCTGCAGGTCGCGGTCGACCGTATTCTTGACGAAATAGAAGCCTGCCAGCGAAAAGATCAGGGTCGACAGCATCGCCACTACCGTGCCTACGCACGCCGAACTGTAGACGCCGCGGTGGTCTGCAATCCGCATGGTGACGTAGCTGGCATGATTCGGCGGCAGGCAGATGTAGCAGAAATAAGCGGTCAGGGCGAGCGTGATCAGGAAGCTGTAGCGCCGCACGCGTTCCATGAAATCTGCTCTGGCGAGATGGTACAGGACGGGCGCGGTCGTCACGCGGTGGCCCTCCGGCCGCTCGAGATCCAATGGAGGTAGGCGTCCTCCAAGGTCGGCGATGCGGAGGCTGCGCCCGCGCCGGGCGAGGCTTCGGCCACCAGGCGCACGTGCACGCCGTCGCTACGATGTACGGCGCTGCTGATGGGGTAACGCCGTCGCACCGCCGGCAACTCCGCGCTCGGAACCACCCACTCCCACACGCGGCCCTCGACGCCGCGCAGCAGCGCTTCCGGAGTCTCATGACCCAGCAGACGCCCTTGCGAGATCAGCACGATGCTGGTGGCGCAAGCCTCGACGTCTGACACAATGTGGGTGGAGAGGATCACGATGCGCGCGCCCGCCAGCTCCGAAAGCAGGTTGCGAAATCGCACCCGCTCCTCGGGATCGAGACCGGCAGTGGGCTCATCGACGATCAGGAGCTGCGGATCGTTCAGCAGCGCCTGGGCGATGCCAAGGCGCTGTTTCATGCCTCCGGAGTAGCCGCCCAGCGGACGCTTCCGAACCTCGACTAGGTTGACCACCTCCAGCAGCTCGTCGATGCGGAGGCGGGCGGCACGACGGTCGAGGCCCTTAGCGGCCGCCAGGTACTCCAGGAACTCGACGGCGCTCAGATTGGGATAAACGCCAAAGTCTTGCGGCAGGTAGCCGAGAACGCTGCGCAGGGCGTCCGGCGAGCGGGCGATGTCGGTGCCGTTCCAGGTCACCGTCCCCCTGGTAGCTCTGGTGATCGTCGCCAGAATGCGCATGAGGGTGGATTTGCCGGCGCCGTTGGGGCCGATCAGGCCCAGAATTCCCGGACCGAGTTCGAGGCTGAAGTCCCGAAGCGCCCAGACCTTGCCCCGGTAGACTTTGCTGACCTGTTCGATGGCGAGTTTCAAAGGCCCCCTCTGGCGCGACGCTCCCGAGAGTATGCCACACTCCTTGTCCTGAGGGCGCCGGCGCGCACATTTTTGCTGGACAGGCGAAGCGGTCTGCGGACAGATTAATTCCGTTCGCACGGACCCGGCGAGAGGCGACCATCGTTAACAAACCGGTGGAACATCGGGGTAAGACTTGGAGACGAACCTGGAGGATCGCGATTTGAAGAGGCGAGTCGTCTCTGTTACGGCGGATCATCGTGAGCCGCGGGTCTTCTACGGCTGGTGGATCGTTCTGGCAGCCTTTCTCAACCTCTTCTTCGCCGTCGGAATTGTGTATTACGGATTTCCCCTTTTTTATCCCTCCCTGATTGAGTCTCTGCACTTCACACGCCAGCAGGTGACCTCGGGTGTCTTTATGGGTTTTGCGTTGATGGCGCCGTTCCTCGGCTTCCTGGTGGGCGCTCTGATCGACCGGCTGGGAGCCAGGCTCGCCATCCTGCTGGGAACTGCTTTCGTGGGAGGGTCGCTGGTTCTGCTGGGCGGAGTCTACACCTTGGGGCAGTATTACGCTCTGTGCTTCGCCTCGGTTGTCGGCTACGTCCTGGCAGGTCCGATTCCCAATCAGGTTCTGATCGCGAATTGGTTTCAAGCGTGGCGGGGCCGGGCCATGGGTTATGCCTACCTGGGACTGGGGCTGGGCGGGGTCGTTGCGCCCCTGCTGGTGTATGAGCTGGTTGCGACCCTGGGCTGGAGGCGGGCTTTCGAAGCGATCGGCGCGCTGATCATGATCGTTCTGTTTCCGGTAGGCGTCCTGGTCACGCGATCCGCGCCCCGCGACTTGGGACTGCTGCCGGATGGCGGCCTGCTCGATCCTGCGGCCCAGAGTCCGGGCGCGGGCCCCGCATCCGTGGGCCGCGCTCTCGGAAGGCGCAACTTCTGGCTTCTGCTGGCTGGGAGCAGCTTGGCGATCGGCGCCATCGGAACGGTGATCGCGCACTTCATCTTGCTCTTGAGGGACCAGGGCTACCCGGCTCGCTGGGCCTCCCGGGCGCTCAGTGTGCTCTTACTCTCGAGCCTTGCCGGGCGCGTGGTCGTGGGCTACTTCGCGGACCGCTTTGTCCGCAAGAACGTGATGGCGATCTTTTACCTGGCCCTGGCGCTCGCGATCCCCCTGCTCCTGCTGCACCATCGATCCTCGGCCGTGCTGGGCTTTGCCGTGCTCTTCGGTTTTGCCATGGGCGCCGACTATATGCTGATTCCGCTCGTGGCCGCCGATTGCTTCGGGCTGGCAGATCTCGGCAAGATTCTGGCTCTGATCATCATGGCAGACTCGCTGGCCCAGACCTTTGGGCCGGTGCTGGCCGGACGGATCTTCGACCTCCGACAGAGCTACGATCTCGCGTGGCTTATCATGACCGCAGCAGGGGCGCTCGGGGCCGGAGCCGTCTATCTGATTACAGCTGAGGACTAGTGCGTCCACGTCGGCTGGCCCCGACGAACATCCCAGACCTCTAAACTGCGCTTCCTATGCTATCTTTTCAAGCGCAGCACCCACTGAGCGACTCACCAAACTGGAGCAGCGGGTGAGCAACCGGTTCAAGATCGCCGCCGTTCAAGCGTGTCCAATGTATCTGGACCGCGACGCGACCATCGGCAAGGCCTGCCGCCTGATTTCGGAAGCCGGCGCCGCCGGCGCACATCTTGCCGTCTTCCCGGAGGCCTTTGTTCCTGGATACCCGCTCTGGGTTTGGTTCGTGCCAGCTGGCCATACCCATCCCCTTCGGGAGTTATACGCCGAACTCGTGGCCAATGCCGTAACCGTTCCGAGTGAAGCCACCCAGCGGCTGTGCGATGCAGCCCGAGAGGCCGGCGTTGCGGTGGCGATGGGCATTAACGAGGTCAACAGCGAGGCGAGCGGCACGACCATCTACAACACGCTCCTTTACATATCTGCGGATGGCACCATCCTCGGCAAACATCGCAAAGTAATGCCCACTGGAGGTGAACGGCTTGTGTGGGCACTGGGGGACGGGAGCGACCTTGAGGTCTACGACCTGCCCTTCGGCCGTTTGGGCGGCCTCTTGTGTTGGGAGAACTACATGCCTTTGGCTCGATACGCCATGTCCGCCTGGGGCGCCGAGATCTTTGTCGCACCGACTTGGGACCGGGGGGAGCCGTGGCTTTCCACGATGCGCCACGTGGCCAAAGAGGGGCGATGTTACGTCGTAGGATGCTGTACTCCGATGCGCATCGACGACATTCCTGACCGGCTCGCCTTCAAGGAGAAGTACCTGGCGGGCGCTGAGGGATGGATCAATCCAGGCGATAGTGTGATCGTAGATCCGGATGGCAAACTGGTCGCCGGACCAGCGAGCCAGCAGGAGACCATTCTATATGCTGATGTGGATCGATCCAGGATCACTGGCCCCCGATGGCAACTGGACATCGCGGGCCACTACGCGCGCCCGGACATCTTCGAGCTAATCGTCCACCGTAAGCCCAAGCGTTTTCTCACAATGGCGCCAGATCGGGCGGAAGACGAACGTGACGAGCGACAGCCAGATATGTAGCTGTGGGAAGCAGCACTACGACGCAAACGAAACGAAAGTGCCCGAACAGAACAAGGCCATTTTTCAACGAACGAACCCATGTTGTTGAAAAAAAGACACGGTGGCTGCCGGCCTATCGTCATTGCTCTTTGCTTCCCGCCCATCGGCTCATCACCTCTTCGTAGCACCGGGCGGTATGGGCGAGCAGCGCCCGATCCCAATCCTCCCGCCGGGGCGCGCGGGGATGCGGAGCGTCGCAATCGATGCCGCCGGTCAGCTTGAGGAAGATCGCGGCCGAGTGCTTGTAGGCGGGAACGGGATCGCGGAAGCCAATCCAGCCGAGATACTGGATGAGATCGCGCAGTTCGTAATATGCCACGTCACCTTCCGCCCAGGCGCGGTCGCGGGCGGCGAAGAGCTTGGGGGCGAAGGTGGACAGGCCCAGCAAGTAGTCGCTGCCATACTCGATCGTGTCGGCCGCTAGGTCGTTGCCGGAGTAGATGGAGAAGTCGGGCCGCTTGCGGTCGCGCAGCTGGACTCGTTCGATCTCGGTCGAGCGGTTTAACGACGAGTGCTTGAGCCCGAGGCACTGGGGCATGGCCAGCAGAGCGCGGAGAACCGCCGCGGAGAACATCCGGCCGTGCGGATTGAACATCGAGCCCAGCTCAAAGGCCAGAAAGCGCCCGGCGGTGGCGATCTCCTGAAAGAAGCGGATTAATCCCGGATCGTTGAGGCCGGCCGTGTAGGCCGAAGGAAAGATGACCGGGATGCCGCCGTGGCGGGCGATTGTCTCACACTCCTCAATGTAGCCAATATATCTAGCCTCAGACCCGGGGAGCGGCGCCGCCCCGGCGAACCAGTCGCCGCCCCCGCCTTCGCCCACGACCGCCGCCGTCCAGGCTAGGACGCGGAGCTTCTCCTCCATCGTGAGCAGATCGACGTAGCCGGTATCCATGTTGACCGCCACCCGCAGCCCGGCGTTCAGCGTGCGGCGCAGGTGGCGGCGGAAGCTCGCTTCGTCGATCCGGCCGTCGGCCTCAAAGGGCAGCAGCACCGCACTGATCCCCCGAACCAGCCGGCGCGGCCGGCGCTCGCGCTCGAAATCCTCCATGGTGAAATGCATCATCGCTTTCTCCAATCCACTTTCAAAGCCGCGAGGCGCGCCGCTTCCGGCCGCTCGCGATAGAAGGGATCGAGCGGGTAGCAGCCCGAAATCAGGCCGTTGCGGGGCCCGTTGGTGCAGTCGCTGAAAGTGCGGCAGAGCCGCTTACGATCGAGCCGGCCGCGTTCCAGGACGTCGGCCGGCAGCTCGGGATACGAGAGCATGACCCGGCCGAGTCCGACGCAGTCCGCCCAGCCCATGCGCACCATCGCCTGGGCAAAGTGCGGCAGGTAGTCCTGAAAATAGGTCCAGCCCGACGACACGATCGTGGTGCCCGGCGCGTCGCGCTTCAACTCCTGGGCCGCGAGTTGGAGGCGCGCCGCTCCCACCAGCGGGTCCTCGGGCGGCAGGTAGCTGTCGCAGGGCGGAAACAGAGCGGGACGCTGCAGGTGCGCGCTGTAATAAGGACTGCCGGCTGTGACGTTCAGCAGCCGGACCCCGAGACCGCTCAGCAGCGTCACCAGGCGCTTGGCCTCGGAAAGGTCAGGCTCGGTGGGATGCGCCTCGTCGACCCCAAAGCCCCAGCGATAGGGGCCGCTCACGTCCGCCGCAACGCCGCGGCCGGTGCCCGGATCGCGCGCGAAGGGCACCGAGTCGTAGACGCTGAGCCGCACGCCGACCCCCATGCCGGGCGCGGAGGCCCGCACGGCGGCGATCAGCTCCCGCAGGAAGCGGGTGCGATTGTCGAAGCTGCCTCCGTACGGACCGGGGCGATGATGCGCGCTAAGGAACTCGTGCGCCAGATAGCCGTGGCAATGCTTCAGGTCGACAAAGTCGAAACCGGTCTCGGCCGCGAGGCGGGCCGCCGCCGCGAAGGCCTGCACGATCGCTTCGATCTCGGAGTCCGAGACCGGTTCGACCTCCGCCGCCGGAGGGCACCTGACATCGAGAATGGGATGGTGATAGCCGATCAGCGGTTCCAGCCTGACCTTGTCGTGAGGGTGGCAAAAGCGCCCGGAGTGAGTCAATTGGAGTCCGATCACCAGATCCTCGGCGCTCCCCAAGCGTTGCCGGTGAGCGTCGATCATCTGAAGGCGCAGGGCGGCCAGGTCCGCGGCGGTGGATTCGTTCAGGAGCAGCTGGTTTGGATTGGCGCGCCCTTCGGGCAGGACGGCGATCGCCTCACAGCCCCAGAGCAGCTTGGCGCCGCTAGTGGCCATGCGCAGCCAGCGCCGCCGGGTCAGCTCCGACGGTCGCCCGTCGGGCTCGCCGTCCCAGCCTTCCATGGGCTGAGCCGCGAAGCGATTGCCGAGGCGGCGACGTCTGCCCGCCAGATCGATCTCCAGGGGCTGGGCCAGGGGCGAGGCATCCGCCCGAAGGATCTCATCGTCGGACGGGAGCGTCCACCCCAACGCCTCAAGATGGCCGGCGACTTCACGCGCAGCTCGAAAACTGGCGACTCGCGGATAGGCGGTGGCAGGCACGGTGAACCGGAACCCCGATCGGAAGGTGCCTCATGGCGGAGTAGATCTCCGCCTTCTGGGTGAGGCGTCCTTACTGTAACAAACAGGGTGTACACTCGGAAGTCTCATTTTGCTGAGTAGCAAACCGTGAGCTCGACCGGCACCGACAAGCTGCTGGAGATCCTTGCCCAGGGCCGTTCCGACCAGGCTCTGACGCTGCTGCAGCGGCTCGATCCCGAAGAGGCCGCCGGGCTGGTGATGAGCATCCCTTTCGCTCAGCAGGAGATCCTGTTCCGTTCGCTTCCCATCGACTTCGCGGCCACGCTAGTCAGTCACTTTCCTTACTATCACGCCTACGTGCTGCTGCATTCCCGTCCGCTCGAGGATCTGCGAGCCATCGTGGACGCGATGGACCCCGACAGCCGCATTCAGTTCTTCGACGAATTGCCCGGCGAGGCCTGGCAGACGCTGATGGACGAACTCGCGGGCCAGGCGCCCGCCGAGGCGCGCGCGGTGGTCGAGGTCGAGGCGCCCGCCGGCGCTCCGGCGGTGGAAGTCGAGCCCATCATCCGCGCGCTCCAGATCGAGAAGAGCTTTCAGCAGCCCGACGGCCGGAAGATTCAGGTGATCGCGCCCACCGATCTGGCCGTCGAGTCCGATTCGATCCTGGCCGTGCTTGGGCCTTCGGGATCCGGCAAGTCGACGCTGCTGCGCATCCTCACCGGGCTCAGCCAGCCGACCGGCGGCAGGATTTTGTGGCACGGCGTTCCGATCGGCGAGTCGGTTCCCAACGTCGCCATTGTCTTCCAGAGTTTCGCGCTGTTTCCGTGGCTGACGGTGCTGGACAACGTTGAAGCTCCCCTGCTGGCGCGAGGCGCGACGCACACGGAGCGGCATCAGCGGGCGGTCAGCGCCTTGCACACGGTGGGACTGGAGGGCTTCGAGAACGCGTACCCCAAGGAGCTCTCCGGCGGCATGAAACAGCGCGTGGGATTCGCCCGCGCCCTGGCCGTCGAGCCCGAGATTCTCTTCATGGACGAGCCTTTCTCCGCCCTCGACGTGCTGACGGCTGAGAACCTGCGCGGCGAACTGCTGGACCTGTGGCGGGGGAAGAAGATCCCCACCCGGGCCATGTTTCTGGTCACTCACAACATCGAGGAGGCGGTGATGCTCGCCGACCGCATCGTGGTGCTGGGGCGCAACCCGGCCCGGATCCGGGCCGACTTCCGCATTCCGCTCGACCATCCCCGCGACCGGACTTCCGCCGACTTTTTGGTCTACGTGGATTACATCTACAAACTCATGACGCAGCCGGAGCTCGAGACCGTCCCGCCGGCCGCGCCCGGCGTGACCGCCAAGCCGCGTTACCCGATGCTGCCTCATGCCCGCCCGGGCGGGATCGCGGGATTGCTCGAATTGCTGAACGATCGCGACGGCAAGGACGACCTCTACCACATCGCCGACGAGCTCCGCATGGAGGTGGACGATCTGCTGCCTATCGTGGAGGCCGCGACTTTGCTCGATTTCGCCCGCACCGACCGGGGCGACGTGGAACTGACGCCCAGCGGCAAGGCGTTTGTGGATGCGGACATCGGCGCCCGCAAGGACCTCTTTCGGGAAGCCGCCCTGCCGCGTGCCACTCTGCTCCAACAGATCGCGAGCGGCCTTCAAAGCAAGTCCGACGGACAGATGCCGCTCGAGTTCTTCCGCGATGTACTGGAGGAGCACTTCTCCGAGGACGAAGCGCAGCGGCAGCTTGAGACCGCCCTGGTCTGGGGCCGCTACGCCGAGATTTTCGATTACGATTCGGAGAGCGAGAGGCTGGAGCTGCACCGGCAGGGGGAGGCCCCGGCGGCCGGGGATGTCCGCCATCACTAAAGGTCCATCGCAAGAGCCATGAGCGCGCAGCCCGCCAAGTCCGGTGTCCCCGCCTGGGGCGTCTTTCCCGCAGGCCTTTCGTCGTTTGCGAAAGATCTCCCCGTCATTCTGGCGGGGCTGGCTGCTTTTTACGGCCTACTCACTTTTGCCCGCTACGGTCTGGGTCCGGTCGGCACCCAGCCCGAGATTCAGCTCTCGCCCGCCGTCCTGCCGAAGTACGCCGCCTTCTCCCTGACTCGCATCGCCATCGCCTACGCTTTCAGTTTTTTGTTCACCCTGGTCTACGGATACGTCGCCGCCTACCATGCCCGGGCGGAGAAAGTGATGGTGCCGCTGCTCGATACGCTGCAGTCGATTCCGGTCTTGAGCTTCCTCCCGCCGGTGATGATCGCCATGGTGTCCTTGTTTCCCAGCCGCCAGTTGGGCGTAGAACTGGGCTGCATCGTTCTCATCCTGACCGGGCAGGTCTGGAACATGACCTTCAGCTTCTACTCCTCCTTGAAAAGCATTCCCCGCGAGATGCGCGAGGCTGCCAGGATCTACCGCTTGAACTGGTGGCAGCGGTTCATGCAGGTGGAATTGCCCTACGCGGCCATCGGGCTGATCTGGAACTCCATGATGTCGGTGGCGGGCGCCTGGTTTTTTCTCATGGCCTGCGAGATGTTCGTGCTCGGGGACCGCGATCTTCGCCTGCCCGGCCTCGGCTCCTATCTCCAGACCGCCGCCAATGCGGGCAACTTGCGGGCCATCGCTTGGGGTGTGGCCGCCATGATCGCGGTCATCGTGCTGCTGGACCAGCTCGTCTGGCGTCCGGTCATCGCCTGGGCGGAGAAATTCAAGTTTGAGCAGGTCGAAGGGACGGAGACGCCCTGGTCGCCGGTGCTCGACCTGCTCCGGCGCTCCCGGGTGATTGCCTGGGCGGCGCGCCTCACCACCGAGCCCGCCCGCGAAGCCTTGACCCTCCATTTCGCCAGGTCGGCAGCCTCGCCGCCGGCCCGCCAGACGCGAAGCGCACTGCGCAAGTGGGCCGGACGCGTGCTGCTGGCGGCCGCCGGCGCCGGCGTGACCTACGCCGCGCTCAGGGTGAGCATTCTGCTGAGCGCCACCTCGCGCGCGGAACTCGGAGAGATCGTCAAAGGAGCCGGGGCCACGTTCCTGCGGGTGGAAGCTGCCCTGGCGCTCGCGGGGCTGTGGACGATCCCGGTCGGCGTTTTCGTGGGCTTGCGGCCGAGGCTTTCCGCCATCGTCCAGCCCGTCGCCCAGATCGCGGCTTCGGTGCCGGCCACGGCTCTGTTCCCGGTCGTGCTGCTGCTGCTGATCCGCATCGGCGGAGGGCTGGGGATCGGCTCCATGGTTCTGCTGTTGCTGGGCACGCAGTGGTACATCCTGTTCAATGTCATCGCGGGCGCGAGCGCCATTCCGACCGATCTTAAGGAAGTCTGCGGGGTGTTCCGCCTGGGCCGGATCGAACGCTGGCGCAAGCTCTTTCTGCCCGGGATCTTTCCCTACCTCATCACCGGTTTCATCACCGCCTCCGGCGGCGCCTGGAACGCCAGCATCGTGGCCGAGTACTTCCGCTTCCGGGGCCAGACCTTCTCCGTTCTTGGTCTCGGGGCGGTAATCAGCCACGCCACCGACACCGGGAACTTCCGCGTCCTGTTGGCGGCCACCATGGTCATGGCGGGCATGGTGGTGACGTTCAACCGCCTGGTCTGGCGGCGCCTGTATGGGCTGGCGTCCACGCGCTTCAAGCTGGAAAGTTGAGGCGGGATTCTCGAATTTTCGATATATAGTGTGTAGATCGTAGGGAACTCAAGAATCAGAACACGGAGGAACGGTTTTGAAGAAGCCTGTGTTGCTCTTTTGCGCGATGGCCGGGCTGGCGGTGTGGTGCGCCGGTTCAATACGACTTCCGGTGACCTGGAAGAATCCGGATTATAGCGGAGGGACCTTCAAGAAGATTCTGGTGCTGGCCCTCAATGGGAAGGCCCAGGGTCGCGCGGACTTTGAGGATGAGTTGGTGGCTGCCCTTACCCGGCCCGGCGAGGAAGCCCGTCCCAGCTATGAGTACCTGCCGCGGCCCGACGCCACGCCGATCGACATGAACGACCTCAAGGCCCTCGTCCAATGGAAGCAATTTGATGCCATCCTGGTGGCGCGCTTGACCAAATCGACCGACAAGACGGTTTACGTCCCCGGCCAGGTCTACACTCCGTTTCCTTACTACGGGACTTTCTACGGCTACTACGGCGCGCTGGCTCCGGTGATCTATACGCCAGGGTACTTGAAGAACGAGAAGAAGGCGCAGGTGGAGGTGAATCTCTATTCGACCGCCAAGCCTGAGGGAACCCTGGTGTGGACCGGGATTACCGACACCGTCGAAATCGGGTCGGTCAACCGGGCAATCAAGGATCTGGTCAAGTCGGTGACCGACGAGCTGGAGAAGCAAAGAATCATCGAGCCCAAAGGCCGGTAGCTCACGCCTCGATCGGATAACGCCCGTACGTTTTGGCAGTTTCGTAAAAGGCCAGAATATTCTCCAGGGGAACCTCGGACTGGATGTTGTGAGCGGGAGAGAGGATAAGTCCGCCGCCCTTCCCCACCGTTCGCACCCGCAGCTTCACCTCCCGGGCCACGTCCTCGGGAGTTCCGAAGGGCAGCACTTCCTGAATATCGACCGTGCCCCAGAAGGTGAGGTGCCGGCCGTACTCCCGCTTCAGCCGGGCGGGATCCATCGATTTCGGCTGGACCGGATTCAGGATATCGAGGCCCAGATCGATAAAATCCGGGATGATCGGGTCGATGTTGCCGTCCGAATGAAAAGCGATCTTCACCTGGGGATTGATCGCCTTCCACTTCTGGAATAGATAGGCATAACGCGGCTTGAAGAACTCGCGGAAAAGCTGGGGGGAGATCAACATCCGGTCCTGCATCCCGAAGTCGTCCCCGATCCAGATCATGTCGACCCCCAGCTCGACCAGCCGGGTTCCGGCCTGGTCGACCCAGGTCAGCAGTTTGTCCAGATAGGCGTTCATGAAGTCCTTGTTCGTGACCAGGTCCATCATGACCGTCTCCATGCCGCGCAAATACCAGGCCAGCTCGAAGAGCGTGCAGGCGCATCCGCCCATGATGCCGTATTCGTTGCCGTACTGCGCGATCAGCTGGCGCGCGCCGTCGTAGCGCTCCTCGCGACTGAAGTCGGGCAGGGAGAAGTCCGCCGGATCCTTCAGTCCGGCCAGGGGGTGCCTCACCATCTCCGTGTAAGAGCTCCCCACGGCATTCTTGAACCACTTCCAGCCGATCCCCCACTCGTCGGTGTACTCCTGGGCGGGGTCGAGGTAGTAGCTGGTGCAGGGGCCGATCCAGGAGATCAGAAAGTCGTGATCCATGAGGATGGGCAGCGGTCCACCGGTGGCCTTGTAGGTCTCGGTGGCGTCGGATTCCACCCCGAGATGGCGCAGCACCGTCCTCTCGGCCTCCGGGGTGTACCAGGCGCAAATCGGAACCCGGTCCGGCTCCTCGTGGTTAATCGCCGTCAGTAACCGCTCTTTGTGAGTCATCGGTCTCTCCAGCATGAATAACAGGCGGAACGCTCTTCCGCAACCTGTCAGTCCCAGGGTACGCCTTATTCATCCTGCTCCAAGCGCAGCGCTCCGGTCCAGCGGGCCTCCAGCCTCTCCCAGTGAATCAACAGCCACGCGCTTTAGCCTAAGGAAATGCGGGGTGGTCGTTGTCAAGCACCAACCGGACCGGCATACTGATGTTCTTGCAAGCAACGGGAACGCCTGAACGAGAAGTTGCGTATTCAATCGGTAGAGGTGAAACCCAAGAACCTCAAAGCCCTGAAGTGCATCGATTCGGCCCAGATCGCGCGGCGCCCTCAGTGAGCCGATACCTTCGTGTGGAGAGGGGCTCACCCCGTACGCGCAGGTCCGTCTTAGCGTTGGGATGCTACGACGCCAGTAAACCAGCGCCGCCGCCGAGAGAAGATCGATGAACGACCCATTACAAAAGGGGCCAGATGCGAATGAAGCCCGGGTAGAGCATGGCGCAGCGCGAAGAGTGCCGGTGATGGCAGATCTGCGACAGGACCTGCGGTACACGTTTCGCGCCATGCGGCACGATCCTGCCTTTACGCTGATCGCCTTGCTGATTCTCGCGCTCGGTATCGGGGCGAACGTAGCCGTCTTCAGCGTGGTGAACACAATTCTGCTGCGGCCCTTGCCGTTCCAGGCTCCCGAGCGGCTGGTATGGATTGAGGGGCCGCCCCGCGAAGGCGGTCTCTCCAGCGTGACCTATTCGGCGGACGCCTTTGAGGAATACCAGCGGCGCAACCAGTCCCTCGACAGCGTAACGGCCTACATGCCCTTCTACGGCCCCGCGGACTACAAACTGACGGGGCGCGGAGAGCCGCAGCCGGTCTCGGGCGTGATGGTCGAGTGCAATTTCTTTCAGACCCTGGGCGTGGAGCCGGCGCTGGGACGGCTTTTCACCGCCGACGAGTGCCGGAAGAACGCTGCGCCCGTCGTGCTGTTGAGCTACTTCTTCTGGAAGGCAGAGCTGGGCGGAGACACGTCTATCGTCGGGCGGGCCATCGCGCTCAACAACGCGCCGGTGACGGTGGTAGGCGTGCTGCCGGCAAGTTTCGATTTCGGATCGGCCTTTGCGCCCGGAACCAAGATGGACATTCTGGTTCCGGCGCCATACGGCATCCGTTACTGGGGCAACACCCTTCTCCTGATCGGACGGTTGAAACCTGGAATCACTGTGGCGCAGAGCCAGGCGGAAGCCAACCTGTTGTTTCCGCGCTTCTATTTCAATAAGGAGCATCCGGAGTGGGGCACCGGCTATCAGGCCGTAGTGCAATCGCTGAAGGACCACGTGAGCGGCAAGCTGCGGCGCTCCCTCGTCATGTTGTGGTGCGCGGTGGGCCTGATCCTGCTCATCGTCTGTGTGAACCTCTCGAACCTGGCGCTGGCGCGAGGGGCCGCGCGCGGCAAGGAATTCGCCTTGCGCAGCGCGCTGGGAGCAGGACGGGGAAGACTGATCCGGCAATTGCTCACCGAGAGCATGATGCTTTCGCTGGGTGGCGCGGCCCTGGGACTCGTGATCGCCTTTGCGCTGATCTTCGATCTGGCCCATCAGGGATCCATCGCCTTGCCTTTGCTCAGCAGCCTGCACCTGGATGGTGCGGCCCTGGCCTGGACGCTGCTGGTCGCGACGGCCAGCGCGCTGCTCTTCGGGCTGGCGCCTGCGTTCAGGCTGTCGGGCAAAGACATTCAAGAGGCCTTGAAAGAGTCGGGGCACGGAACCACCGCAGGCCGCAGCCACGAGCGCATGCGGGCCACGCTGGTGGTCTCGGAAGTGGCGTTGGCTTGCGTGCTGCTGATCGGAGCCGGTCTGCTGTTGCGCAGTTTTCTCCGCGTCCTCGACGTGGATCTGGGATTCCAGCCCGACCGCGCGGCCGCCGTCCGCGTGGACTATGACGACGGCGGAGGCAAGGACGCTGGGGCGCGGCGGGGCGCAATCTTCGAAGAGATCCTTCGCCAGGTGAAAGCGCTTCCGGGCATTGAGGAAGCCGGCGTTTCGGACATGCTGCCGCTCGATCGCAACCGCAGCTGGGGGCTGGGCGCGAAGGGAGTCGTGTATCGAAAAGACGAATATCCCGACGCCTTCGTCTATGTGATCACGCCGGGCTACCTCGGAGCCCTGGGCATGCGCTTGCGCGAAGGGCGCGATCTAAGCTGGTCTGACCGGGCGGACAGCCAGCCCGTGGTGATTCTGAACGAGGCGGCGGCGCAAAGGCTCTGGCCCGGCGAGAATCCGCTGGGGCGCATCGCCGTGGTGGGCGGCAATGACAGGACGGTGGTGGGAGTGGTTTCGAATGTCCGCGAAACCAGCGTGGAAGATCAATCGGGCCCGGAGGTCTACCTGCCGGTGACGCAGGCGGGGCCGGTGGACGCGCAACTCGTAGTGCGCACCAAGCTGCCGCCCGCGCTGGTGGCCGCGAGCGTCATGCGCACCCTGCGCTCGCTTAATCCGGGGCAGGCCGCTGCGGAGTTTCGCCCCATCCGGCAGATCGTCGATCACGCCGTCTCGCCTCGCCGCTTTTTCGTGCTGCTCGTCTCCGGCTTCGCAGCCCTCGGACTCATTCTGGCTTCGCTCGGAATCTACGGTGTGATTTCCTACTCGGTGGCGCGGCGGACGCAGGAGATTGGAATCCGCATGGCCTTGGGCGCAACCCGGGGAAACGTACAAGTCTCGGTGATTCGAGACACGCTGCGCCTGGTCCTGGCCGGGATCGGGCTCGGGACCGTCGCGGCGCTGGCCCTTGCCAGGGCGATTGCCTCACTGCTGTTCGGAACTCAGCCGACCGACCCGGCGACGTTCGCTGGCATGATCCTGCTTCTGGGCGGCGTGGCCCTTGTGGCCGGATATATCCCCGCAAGACGAGCGTCACGCGTCGATCCGATGATGGCCCTTCGCAACAACTGAAGCAAAGCTCAGTGCCGAGAACCGGCGAACCGGTGACGGTCGCCAGCACACCCAGGATCGCTCTCCCTCTGCCTGCCATGTCTGGACCGAGGTCAAGACCTTCAGCTTTTCTTCTCCACTTGCGCGCCTCGTCTTCAAGACAGCCGCGGGCACCCTTTCGTATTTCCGAATGAGGCAGGGTCCCCCGAGGCGTCTTACATGCCGCGCTGACGAATCCAGAAAGGGGGTCTCTTGACAGGTTCTATTCGAAATGGTACAACTTATTCTTCTATGATTATAACTCTTTGGTACTGCGAAGGGAATGGCGGGGTGGCCCGGCGAAGGGCGTGTCCCCGGAGGACTGGCGAGTAGGTCCCAGGGGGGGGTCCGCCTTTCATGCGAGGGGGGTACCCCACGGTCGAAGCCAAGAGGTCCTTTAGAATCAATAAAAGCTTGCGCAAGGCGACCGGGGATCCCGTCATCTTGTTGATAGGCAGCGATTTACGAGTTCTATCCCGTCAACCTACTGATATAGAACGACTTGATTCGCTCCGTGCCGCGGCCAAATTCAGAGGATCTGAAACCCCAACTGAGGGCCAAAATCAGGAAGGCAAAAAGCGCTCAAGCGGCCGAAGCCGGAGCAAACGAGCAAGAATGAACGGACTTCGAAAATCCACCCAAGCCTGAATCCGAAGAATTAAGTTGCGCACCAAGCCGCTCGATTCCCTCCTCGAAAAAAACCGTTGATCTCTGGCGTTTGTGGCAGGTGAATTAGCTGCGTTGTAACGTTCCCGAGCGCAGCTTGGCAGGTGTACACTTCGTCCCTGTTGTGTGTTTACCATCTGGTCTGAGATCCGCAACCCTTGGGTTGTGGAGACTCGTTGCGGAGGAGAGAGAGGACGCAGTTCATGTATCGATTCGGGAAACGCCGGGTTTTACTGGCTTCATTCGCTTTCACTCTGGGATTCTTGGGTCTCAATTACCGCCTCTTGACGGCCGACGAGGGGATGTGGACCTTCGACAATCCGCCCGTGAAGCAGCTCCAGCAGCGCTACGGGTTCACGCCCACGAAAGAATGGCTCGACCATGTGCGCCTCGCGAGCATCCGCTTCAACGATGGCGGTTCGGGATCTTTCGTGAGCCCGCATGGTCTGGCGCTGACCAACCATCACGTGGCGCTCGGCCAGTTGCAGAAGGTCTCGAGCGCTCAGAAGGACTACGTCAAGGACGGCTTCTTCGCCAGAACCCAGGCTGAGGAGATGAAGTGTCCCGACCTTGAGCTGAACGTGCTGGAGTCGACCGAGGACGTCACGGCGCGTGTGCAGGGCGTGGTGAAGCCCGGCATGAGCGACAAGGACGCGCTGGACGCCCGCAAAGCCGCGATGGCCAAGATCGAGAAGGAGAGCCTCGACTCTACCGGACTCCGCTCCGACGTCATTTCCCTTTACCAGGGCGGCGAGTACTGGCTCTACCGCTACAAGAAATACACCGACGTCCGCTTGGTCTTCGCGCCCGAGGAACAGATCGCCTTCTTCGGCGGCGACCCTGACAACTTCACCTATCCGCGCTACGACATCGACTTCGCCCTCTTCCGCGCCTACGAAAACGGCAAGCCCGCCGACACGCCGAATTATCTGAAGTGGAACAACAAGGGACCGTCCGACGGCGACCTGGTCTTCGTCTCGGGCAATCCTGGATCGACCTCGCGGCTCGACACCGTGGCGCAGCTCCAGACCATGCGCGACTATATCTACCCCGAAATTCTCGAGATCCTCAACGAGCGCCTGGCCGTGCTGCAGAAGTATTCCGCCCTCGGCGGCGAGCAGGAGCGTCAGGCCACGGACATGATCTTTGGAATCCAGAACTCACTCAAGGCGATCAACGGGGAAGAGGAGGGTCTGCGCGACGAGTCTCTGATGGCCAAGAGGCAGAAGGACGAAGACCAGTTTCGGGCCCGCGTGGACGCCAACCCGCAATGGAAGGCGACATACGGCGGCGCCTGGGAGGAGATCCAAAAGGCGCAAGAGAAGTACGTGGGCAGAGTGAAGCAGGAGCGCTTTCGCGGGGTCAATTCCTCGCGGATGGCGCGCTTGGCCCTGACCATCGTGCAGTACGTTGCCGAGGTACCGAAGCCGGATGGCAAGCGGCTGGACGGCTTCCACGACTCCGAGCTCGACTCGCTCAAGTTTCAGCTCTTTTCGCCGGCGCCGGTGTATCCGCAGATGGAGGAAGCTCTCCTCACCGCCGGTCTGGCTCTTTCGGTGCGCGAACTGGGATCGGACGACCCTTTCATTAAGGCGGCCCTCGGCGGGCGGCCTCCGCAGGAGGTGGTGCCCGAGCTGATCGCCGGCACCAAGATGGGCGACCCGGCGTTCCGCAAATCTCTGGTGGAGGGCGGTGAAGCCGCCGTGGCCGCGTCGAGCGACCCCATGATTGCACTCGCCCGCCGGATCGACCCCTCGGTGCGGGAGATTCGCAAGTGGGTGGAAGACAATGTCGATAGCGTCGAAACCCAAGCGGGCGAGAAGCTCGGCCAGGCGCGATTCGCCGTCTATGGCAAGTCGGCTTACCCGGACGCCAACTTCACCCTACGCCTGTCCTACGGGACCGTCGTCGGCTATCCCATGAACGGCACCATCGCGCCTCCCAAGACGACCCTCTACGGGCTCTACGACCGCTCCCTGAGCTTCGACCGGAAACCGCCCTTCGATCTGCCGCCGGCCTATTGGCAGCGGCGCGATCAGCTCGACCTGGCAACGCCGGTGAACTTCGTCAACACCTGCGACATTATCGGCGGCAATTCCGGATCGCCGGTGATCAATCGCGCCGGCGAGCTGGTGGGCCTGATCTTCGACGGCAACATCGAGAGCCTGGTGGGAGACTACGTCTACGACGAGACCAAAAATCGCGCCGTGGCCGTCGACACCGCGGTGATGACCGAAACCATGCGCAAGCTGTACGACGCCGGCGCGCTGGCGGATGAATTGGAGGGCAAGATGTGAAGGGCGCGAGGCTCTGGCGGCCGGAATTACGGCGGCGACGATTGAGCCGCCGGCGGGCGGATCAGCAGGAACACCGAGGCGGTGCCGAACAAAGGCAGAATGCCGGCCGCCACGAAGGCTGGGCCGTAGGAATGGAAGCGGTCGATCAAGGTTCCGACGACCAGGGTAAAGGCCGTGCCCGCGAGGCCCGAGGCCACCAGTCCGCTGAGCCCGGTGACCGAGGCGACCACGTCCTGCGGGAAGAGGTCGGACGGAAAGGTCAGGCCCATGGTCGACCAGCTGGCGTAGCCCCACAGCGCCACGCAGATCAGCGCCAGGGCCAGGTAGGTGCTCTGGACGCGGGCCGCCGGAATGCCCGCCAGCACCGGAAGGCAACTGATCGCGCAGACCCACTTGCGGGCGCGAATCACGGGCAGGCCGCGGCGAATGCAGTATCCCGAGATCAGGCCGCCGGTGAAATTTCCGAGATCCGCCGCTGCAAACGGAATCCAGGCGAAGATGGCGATGTGCTTCAGGTCGAATCCGCGAGCGTCGCTCAAGTACTGCGGCAGCCAGAAAACGTAGAACCACCAGATGGGATCGGTCAGGGACCGCCCGAGCACAATCCCCCAGACGTTGGGGTTCCGGAGCAGTCCCAGCCAGCGGCCGGCGCCGCCGCGCTCCGACTTCAGCGGCGTATCGCGGCCGGCTTCGATCAGGGCCAGCTCCTCCGGCGTCAGGTGCGGGTGGCGGTCCAGCGGGTGATAGACTCGCAGCCAAACCAGCAGCCAGACGAGCCCGATCGTTCCCGAGAAGACGAAGGCCCAGCGCCAGCCGAAGGCCAGGGCGATCCAGGGAATTACGAGGGCCGCCAGCGCGCCGCCCACGCTGGAGCCGCTGTCGAAGATGGCCACCGCCAGGCTGCGCTCCTGCCGCGGAAACCATTCCCCGACCGCTTTGCTGGCAGCGGGCCAGTTGAACCCTTCGCCGATTCCCAGCATGAAGCGGAAGAAGGCAAAGCCGGAGACCGAACTGGCGAGGCCGGCGAGCATGTTCATCACCGACCACCACGCGGCCGCCAGCGCCAGCCCCAGACGGGTTCCGACCGCGTCCAGAAAGATCCCGCCCAGGAGCCAGGTGACCGCGTACGAAACCTGGAAGGCGCCCAGGATCCTGGAGAGATCGGTGTGGCTCAGGTGAAACTGGCTGGCGATCACCGGCGACAGGACCGAGAAGGTTTGCCGGCTGATGTAATTGGTCACGGTGGAGAAGAAGAGCGTCCAGACGATCCACCAGCGCACTCGTCGCGAGGACGTCGAAACTGCGCGAGGCGGCGTTCTCACCGGAGCCGGGAGCGGGTTCACAAGGGGTCAGTCAACAACGCTTCGATCGGGCAGCGTGGCCAGCGCCTCCTTCACCGAGGAGTCGACGCTGCGCAGGTGAAGGTCGCGTTGCGGGAAGGGGATTTCGATGCCCGCGTCGCGCAGCGCCCGGGCCAGGCTGATGGTCACGTCGCTCTTGAGCTGAAACCACGTGTCCTGACCGGCCCAGAAGCGGAGCTCGAAGTTCAGCGCGCTCTCGCCAAAGCCCAGGAAGAAGGCCGAGGGCCTGGGATAGCGCAGGACTTCGGGGTTCGACTCCGCCACCTCGACGAGCAGCTTGAGGACCTGTTCGGGATCGGTGCCGTAAGCGACCCCAACCGGTATCTCGGCGCGCCGCCGCGGGGACGACAAGGTCCAGTTGATCACTTGATTCGCCACCAGCGTGCTGTTGGGCACAATCACTTCGGCCTCTTGAAAGGTTTCCACGGTGCTGGAGCGGGCGCCGATCCGCTTCACCGTGCCGGACAATCCGCCGACTTCGACGATGTCGCCCACGCGAATGGGCCGCTCGAACAGCAGGATCAAACCGGACGCGAAGTTGTTGACGATGTTCTGCAGGCCGAAGCCGACGCCCACTCCCACCGCACCGGTGACCACCGTGAACTTGTTGAGCTCAACTCCTGCGTCCGTCAGCGCCGCCAGGAAGACGACCACCAGAAGGATGTAATAGATGACCTTCGAGATCGCGTAAGGCAGGCCGCGTTGCAGGGGCAATCGGGAGAAGAGAAACTTCTGCAGCAGCAGGGTTATGGAGTTGGCCAGCGCGTAGCCCACAAACAGAATCAGGGTAAAGCTGAGCACTCCGCCCAGCGAGACGTGAACCCGGTTGAAGCCGATGGGGTACTGAAGGGCGTTCGAAGCGGCGCCGATGACAACCTCGGCGACGCCGAACAGATGTAGCACCACGCGGACGACCAGCAAGGCGGCGCCCCATCCCAGGATGCGTCTGCTCCAGCGTTCCACCGCTTGGCGATGCTCTTCGGGCAATGAGCGGGCCCCTTGGCTGCGGAGGGCCGTGGCGAGAATCAAGCTCAGTACCGAATAGGCGTTGTAAAGAGCGGCCGCCACAAAAGCGCCGAGGAGCGTGGCGGCTCCGAGAACCTGCGACAAGGCGAGGTAGCCAAGAGCATTTGCGACCAGAGAGGCGAGCAACAGCAACACGCCGGCGCGGACCCCGAGCGTTAGCAGCAGCCGGGTGCGGGCGGGCAGTTGCAGTTGGCGAAGCCGGGAGGGGCGCGCGAGCCAGCCAAAAACGGTCAGCGCGGCGAGAATCATCAAGGCGAAGAGTTCTCGCTCCAACACCGCCGGAACCTGGATCATCACCAGAATTCCGTTGAGCACGTAGAAGCCCGTCAGGACGTACACAAAAATCCGCACACCGGGCTCAAGCAGAGGCGGGAGCAGCCGCAAGGCCGGAATCACGTAGAGCAGATAGACCACGAAGGCGATCGGAGTCGGAGCCCTCGTCACCATGCCAAAGGTTCCCAAGAGCGCCACCAGCGCAGCCACCGCGAAGGGGCGGGCGAAGATCTGCGCTGCTTCCGGACGAATTCCCGGTAGGATCCCGTGCCGGACGTAACCGCCGAGCTTGAAAGCCACGCCCAGGCCCAGGAGATACAGCAGCGTGATGCCCACGACTCGACCCATGTGCACGCGCAAGAAGTCCTTCGCCGTCTCAAACTGCCGGCCGACCGAGTGGCGGACCAGAGTTTTCATCGGCTGGTCGAACTTGCGCAGTTCGCGGGCTTCCCAGAGGGGGTGGCTATCCCGCTCCAGCACCCGGCCTCGCATCCCCGCCAGCTCGCCCTGGATTTTGGCGAGCACTTCTGAGACCTGGGAGTTCTGTTGCGAAACCCGGTTCTGTAAGGTCAGGACCAGACTCAGTTGGTCCTGCGTTTGGGAGCGGGCCACTCGAATGGCGTCGACTTGCTGCCGGGTGCGATCCACCACCGCCTCCATGCCCTTGACTCGATGAATCTGATCCAAGGTGGCCTGCCACTTGGCTTGCTGTTCATCGAGGAAGGCGGCTTGTTTTTCCAGGACGTCCGCGCGGCTCGTCAGGAGCTTGCGCTGGGAGGCGTACTGCTCCCCCAGGGATCGCCAGTATTGTTCGTCGTCGGTCAGGTCCACGACGCTCGGTGTTCCCGCCAGGAGCTGATCGACTTCTCGCGCCCGCCGGCCAATCTCCTCAGCTTGCGCTTCGGCGGCGCGGAGCGCATCCCGCAACTCCTGGGTCGGCGTCATCTGCTTGGCGATCTGTTGGAGCCGCTGGTCTAATTGCTCAGCCTGATCGGCAATCTGAGGTAAGGGGATGCCTTGCTCGGAAGGCGCCGCGGCGGGCGCCGCGGGTTGCTGAGCCGCCTTGGATGCACCGAAAGCTTGGAGAGGGGATGCGGTCTGAGCCTGCGCGACTCGTTCCGTGCGGAAGCCGGAGAAAAGGAAGAGACCGACGAGCAGCCCTGCGGCGTAAAGCCGTTGAGCCGCGCCCCCTGAGAGAGGTTTGCGTCCGCCGCTCGCCTGAGGCGGCCTATCGAAAGCGCCGCGCCGCATCACTGTCCCGTCCATTTCCTGTCTACTGTAAGGTGCGCCGCGGGCGGCGTGTTCCTCGTTTTGCCCTTCGCGCCGCCTCCGTCAAGTCTGGCTCTCGGCCGTTTCCCTGGACAAGATAGAATCGGCTGTCCCTTTCCTGCGGCGCCGGCGCCCGATCTATTACCGCTCATTCCATTCCATCGCGCCATCACGAAAGCGCTGCCGGGCCCTGTGGCCCGGCTGCCTGGACGACAGAGTCCGTCGGCCGCATTGCAATTATAATCCCGTATCCAGAAGCTGCGCAGAGTGTCAAGAATGCGGGGCTCGTGCCATCCGCTTCCGGGGTATGATCGACCGATCGCGCATGGGGAATAGACACAAACCGACGGGAGGGAACAATGCCACGAAAGAGGACTGACATCACGATCGGGGGAGTCGCGGCGGTGCGGGAGGCTCGCGCCGCGGCGCAGCCCGGCCAGCCGGCTTTTCCGGGGTTCGTCTACAACGGCGGTGCCATCATCACCTCGCCCGTGGTCTACACCAGCTTCTGGGGTGCGCTCTGGAGCGACGCCGCCCATCAGGCCACGGCGATGCGGCTGAGCCAGTTCATACAGGATCTGCTGAACAGCAACTTCATGAACATACTCAGCCAATACGGGGTGGGCGCGGGAAGCGGCAGCGGAAGCTTCGCAGGCAGCTCCTCGATTGCCAACATTCCGAACCAGCTTACCGACGCCGATATCCAGAACATCGTTCAGGCCAATATCAACGCGGGTATACTGACCGAACCACCGTCCGGCAACTCTTCCCAGGTGTTGATGATCTTTCTGGACGAAAACACCGAGGTGAACGACTCCAATCTCGGGGTGGTGATGTGTGAGCCCCAAGGCGACACCGCCTTCGGCTATCACAACGGCTTCACCACCGCCGCCGGCAACCCTTTCTATTACGCTGTGGTTCCCGCCCTCGACGACGCCTGTCTGCAGAACTCTTGCGGGGGAAGCTCCGGCTGCACGCTCCTGCTTAGCCAAACCCAGGAGCAGCGCCGTACCCAGGTGAGCAGCCACGAGTTTGCCGAGATGCTCACTGACCCTGTTCCGCCCACCGGCTGGTACGACCAGACCGATCCCAACAGCGCCGAGATCGGCGATATCTGCAACGGCGAATCCGACACGATCACGGTGGGCGCCAAGGTCTGGACGGTCCAGACCATTTACAGCAGCTACGACGACCAGCAGAGTGGGGGATCGAGCTACTGCCTGAGCCAGGTGACCAGTCCCGAGCCGCTGCTTCCGGGCGCCCCAGGATCGGGCGGGTCATCAGGAGTCTCATAGGCCTGACCGATGCCTGGTCCCGCTCCTCCTCTCCCGCGCTCACTTTTCGGAGATTACCCGGCCGTAAGCGCTGGCGTGGGCTAGGAGGTCGATATAGTCGTAGGCCAGATGCGCGATCGTTTTGACGGCGCGCTCGCCATCCTCCTCGGCCGCGAGGTAGGTGGTCATCACGGTGATCGCCAAGGGATGACCCGGGATCTCGATAATGCCGGTGTCGCAGCGGACGGCTTCGAGCGCTCCGGGCTTGTCTTCGGCGCGCGCGCCGGCGGGCAGAGCGTGGTTGAAAAGGCTTTCCTTGGGCAAGGCCAGCAGCTAAAAGTACTGCCGAGTGTAGCCGGGATTGAGCGCCTGGCCGGCATGAATCTTCGCGATCAGGGCCGTCATCTCCCGGGGAGTGGAGACGTTTTCGTTGCCGTGGCGGGCGGCTTCCAGGTCGATCATATGCCGCCGCAGGTGCGTTTGAGTGAGCCCCAGGCGCGACTTTCGGCGTTGACGCTGTCCATGCCAACCCGGTCGATGAGGATGTTGGTGGCGGAGTTGTCGCTGAGCACCACCATGAAGACGGCGAGGTCGCGCAGGGTCATGGTGACGGTGCCGTCGCCCAGCATGTAGAGAATGGGGTCGCCGCCGCCCACCATTTCGCTACGGCGCACGGTGTGCTTCTCGTCGAGCGAGAGAGTGCCCTGCTGGGCCTGGCGCATGAGCTCCAGCAGGATTGCCAGCTTGATCGAGCTGGCGGTCGGGAAGACTAGGTCGGCGTTCAGGTCGAAGCTCTCGCCGGTGCTGAGGTCCTGAATGGCGTAGCCGGCCACGCCGTTGAGCTGCCGGGCCACGCTCTCCATCCGGGCCGCGACCTGTTCGTGCCTCACCGACTGGAGCGATTGGCCTCGCGAGGCGGGCGCCGCCAGCAGTACAGTGGCGATGACAAGAGCACTCAAAGACAACCGCATCAAGCCCCCAAATCGTTGTAGCGGTTGCTCACTATAACTCAATTCAGGGTGCCAGGCTTATAGGCCGACATACTGCGCGTAAATCTTGCGCGCAACTGCCGGATCGTCGGTGCCCTTCACGATAGCGCGGCCGTCGGCGAAGACGGTCAGTTCGTAGGGATCGACCTTGAGACGGAGCAGGAAATCGTTGGCCCGCACGGCGCCGAGAGGCGCCAGGCGCTCGCGTAGGGCGGCGAGGTCCAAAGTCTGAGGCTCCGGGCGGCGGATCTGGATGGAATCACGCCCGCACAGCCGCGTGGTCTGCGAGAGGGCCTCGCCCTCGAGATAGATGAATTGGCGCTTCTGGCAGGCGCGGCACTCGGGATCGAGGCGCGGGGTTACTTCCTGTAACGTGTTCTTCCAGATGTCGAAGGCCAGCAGGCGGCCGTGCAGCTCGGCTTCGCGCCCGGCGAGGATCTTCAGGGCTTCGGTCACCTGGATGGCTGCCGCCCAGGCCACGGCAGGCGAGATCACCCCGGCTGTGTCGCAGGTCTCTTGCAAACCCTGCGGCCGTTCGGGGAAGGTGCAGGCCAGGCAAGGCGTGCGCCCGGGCAGCACCGTCAGGGTGGCGGCGTAGCTTGCCACCACTGCTCCGTAAATCCAGGGGATGCCGAGCTTGAGGGCGGCGTCGTTGATCAGGAAACGGGTCTCAAAATTGTCGGTGCCGTCCAGGATGAGGTCGAAGCCGCGCAGGTACGCTTCGATGGAGAGGCCATCCACGTCCGCCACCACACCCTCGACCTCCACTTCCCGGTTCAGGTGGCGCAGGTGGCGCTCGGCGGCCACAGCCTTGGGCAGAGCCTGGGCGGCGTCGGCCTCGTCGAACATCAGCTGGCGCTGCAGATTGCTCTCTTCCACGTAGTCGCGGTCGATGATGCGCAGCCTTCCGATGCCCGCGCGGACCAGCGCATTGGCCTGAGCGCTGCCCAGCGCGCCGCAGCCGACGATCACCGCCTGTCCACGCCGGAGCTGCTGCTGGCCCTCAGGCCCGATCGGGGGAAAGAGGATCTGGCGTGAATACCGTTCCAAGCTCACAGATTTGCTACCTTGACGTCAGCAGATTTGACCACTTTTCCCGGGCAGCCTGCGAGGCTATAATAGATGTTTGGCTTCGTGCAGGGCAGGGCTTCCGAGGTCCTCCTTCCTGGTTCGACGGCCCATCCCAGAAATAAGGACACCCCATGCAGGCAAACGATCTTCGCCCCGGAATGGTGATCAAGCACAACGGGGAGCTCTACTCCATCTACAAGGCCGAGCACCGCACGCCCGGCAATCTGCGCGCTTTCGTACAGGCCAAGATGCGCCAGCTGCGCACCGGCGCCATCTCGGACCATCGCTTCCGTTCCACCGACGACGTGGAGCGCGCGGTGATCGACGAGACCGACATGCAGTACCTGTACTCCGACGGCGACTCCTACCACTTCATGAACACCGACAACTACGAGCAGGTTCACCTGCACAAAGACGTCATCGGAGACCGTGCCGTCTACCTGGTACCCGACGTGGTAATTAAGGTGGAGTACTACGAAGGACGGCCCATCGACATCGCGCTGCCCGCCACCGTCGACCTTAAAGTGGTGGAGACCGAGCCCGGCATCAAGGGTGGCTCGGCCACCAACGTTCAGAAGCCGGCCACTACTGAGACAGGCCTGGTGGTGAACGTTCCGCCCTTCATCGGCGCCGGCGAAACCATCCGCGTGGACACTTCCGAGGGGATCTACCTGGAGCGCGCTAACCGGTAGATCCCACCTTCCCCGCCGGTCAGCGGTCGTACTCCAACTCCAGACCTTTGGGCGAAAGGTGATAAGCGGCCTCATGCCGCACGGCCGGAGTGTGGGTGGCGATAGCGTGCGCGAGTTCGCGCTCCTTCAGGTAGTTGATCACCACCCGGTCGCCGGCGAAGGTGATCTTACCGTCGAAGACATCGATGGTCTTCCACAGCTCCTGGAGGGTCTTGCCGTCGAAGGCGTAGAGGCCGGCGCTCAGGCGCGGATGGCTCTTACCCAGCCGGGTTCCATAGAGCATGAACCAGAGCTCCGCCTCGTGGCCCGGGGGCGATGGAAGGAAACGCTGGTACATGTTGGTGTCGGGCACGAAGTGAGTGACCGCCACCGGTTGGGCCGCCACCGCGCCGCCCGCCCCGGCTTCAAACAGGGCCATGACGTTGGCCCGATCGTAGTCACTCCAGCCGAGAGTATAGCCAACACCAATGAGCCTGCGTTGGCCCCAGGGTCGGTCGAAGGTTTCGCCGTCGGCGTAGAGAGGCGGACGTAGATCGCTGAAGAGCCGCTCGATCTCCCGCCGCACCTGCACCTCGTAGGGCTGGCCGCCCGTGCTCGCAGGAGGGCTCGGGGACGGTTCCCCGGCGGGCGGGTGCGCTTGCAGCCACTGGCCCATGTGGTCGAGCACCAGCTTCTCGATCTGGCTGGTCAGCGGCCCGGACTCGTCAAGCGGCACGCCCCAGAGTTGGCGCGCCAGATCGCCCACTTGCTTCACCAGCGGGTCCTGGGGCGGAGCGGCCTTCTTATTCTTGGGAGCCGCCCAGGCCGAGGCGGCGCAGGTCAGAACGAGCACGGGGATCACTCTCCAGCGCCGGACGCGCGCCAGAAAGGTGCCGATGGTGGTGTAGCGCCTGCAGCTCATCGATGGAACCATAATCTTGCACAAGCTACCCGCCGGGACTAACGCGCCTTTCGCGGAGTCGTGGCGCGCTTCGCCCGCTTCCGGGGCCGGGCCGGCACAATCGGCGACTCCGGGGCCGCCCAACGTCCCAGGCGAAAACGCCGGCTGTAGCCAGCGCTCAGGTTGCCGACGGTCACTGTCAAGTTCCCGCCCGCGTCGCAGGTGTAACGTTCCTCGGCCTCGGTCGACCCACCGGCCAGGTGGGAGACCGGCACCTCGCTCAGATTCTGAGCATCCCGCAGGCTCGCGTCGAAAGGAAAACGGACGTCGTCCCACACCGTAATGTCGCCCGCCGGCCGCCCGTCTTCTGTCAGGTGGCTGCACTCCAGATAACGGTAGTGGCCAATGTTGTGAACCGCCCCGTAGCGCCGGCTCTGCAGGAGCGGCGGATCTCCCGGCGGCGGCAGGGCCGTCCCCTTGCTGAAGAGCGGGTCGAACGCGACCCCACGGCCGCCTTCGGTCTCGCGCCAGACGCCGAAGTAGCGGCTGAAGCGGTCGCTCAACCCGTAGCCGGCCTGGGCGTCCGCCTGGATGGCCAGGCCGATGGCCGTGGCCGAACGCGCGTAGGCCGAACGGCGCACCCGGCGTCCGAACTCTTCGCGCAGCGCTCGCGAAACCAGCGGCAGTTCGCTGGCGCCGCCCGTCACGTAAAGCGCTTCCAGGTGCGGGCCCTCGGCAGAACCCAATTTGGAGGCCGCTTGGCCGCCGCTGGTTGCCAGCAGGTCCTCGACGGCGTGCAGGGTCTCGTCGATCAAGGGTTGGCAGCGCTCGTAGAAGGCTTCGGTGGTGATGGAAACCTCCTTCCAGCCCTCCCGCACAGTCCCGAGGTCGATCACCAACCGGCGAGTATTGGGGTGTAGCGCCTCTTTCTTCTGGCGACACTCCTCGTGCAGCCGGAAGACCTCTGCCTGGGTGAGGCTCTGCTGTTCATCGGGGCTGATCCCGGCCGTTTCCAGGGCCAGCTCGGCGAGCACCTCGTCAAAGTCGTCGCCGCCCAGCGTGCTGATTCCCTCCGACCCAATCACTTCGTGCGCGGCCTCCCCCAGCTCCACCAGGGAGGCGTCGAAGGTTCCGCCGCCCAGGTCGTAAACCAGGATGCGGCCGGTGTCGCCGTTGCGGCTTTTCTTGTTGCGGTGCCCGAACTCGATGCTGGCGGCCGAGGGCTCATTGAGCAGCCCCAGAACCTCGAACCCAGCCTGATGGAAGGCCTCCACGGTCAGGAATCGCTGGTTGCTGTGGGCGTGGGCCGGGACTCCGGCCATCACCTCCAGCGGCTCGCCGGGAGATGCCGGCAGGTTCGAGCCGGTCCGCAGGTGATCGCCCAGGGAAGCCAAGAGCTCAGTCAGAAGCTGCTGCATAGGCACGGATTGCTCGCCCATCTTGATATGGGTGTCGGGGCCGGCCGTCTCCAGCAGCCGCTTGACGGAGCGGATGATCGTCCAACCGGGATCCTCCTGCGCCTGCCAGGCCTTCCAGCCGTAGATCCGATCCTGGCCGCGCACTGCCACCAGGGGCGGAAACCACTCGCTCACGGCGCCGTCCGGGGTCTCAAACATGACCACGGGATAGTTGCCGCGATCGACGTAAGCCACGACAATTCTTGTAGTTCCGAGGTCAATGCCAAGTCTCATACCGTGCCAAGAACCCGCCAGGAGCCCAATGACGCTCCAGAAGAGCGATCCGCCCGATGAGCGGTAGCTTTATCCATGCAACCTCCTTCGGAAAGCCCTCTTTGGCATCCGTTTGCCCTGCTTCGAGCTCTCTGGGGCTCGTTTGGGAGCCCTTTTTCGGACGTCAACCCTTCATTTTCAACAACATGGCGGGTTCGCTTCCTCGAGATTATGATGCTTTTTTCTACAGCCCCCTTCACCCACCGGAAGCGGTCCGCGAGCAGAGAAGATTCGTCCTCGGGCGGAGAGCCATTATAGCATCCCCGGCGTGGAGCGGCCCCTGGGCGGATTCATCAGAGGGGGTGCCGAAAGGGCTGAAACGGGAGATCTCTGTGTGCCTCGGTGACCTCCGCGGTCAGTGCGCTTTTGCGACATTGGCGCCGCATAACCCTGTGTTAACATCTCAATCTGGCACTCGGCTGATCTGAAGGGTTACCTTGGCGAAACAGGCAAAGAACGAAGCGACGCGCAACTTTGCCGTCAACCGGCAGGCCGGGCACTACTACCACCTGCTGGAGAAGTTCGAGACCGGCATCGAGCTGACCGGCACCGAGGTGAAATCCATCCGCGAGGGCAAGGTCCACCTGAAGGACAGCTACGCTCTGGTGCGCAACAACGAGGTCTGGCTGGTCGACTGCCACATCGGCGGATACCTGCCGGGCAGCTACCTGAATCATCCCGCCCTACGCGAGCGCCGCCTGCTGCTGCACCGGCAGGAGATCGACAAGTTGCGAGGGCGCACCCAGGAGCGCGGTTTGACCCTGATCCCCACCCGGCTCTACCTGAAGAAGAACCTGATCAAGTGCGAGCTGGCTCTAGCCAAAGGCAAAACAGTCTGGGACCAGCGCGAGACGCTCCGCCGGCGGACCATCGACCGCGAGGCGGCCCAGGAGGTCCGGGACCATCAGCGCAAGGGCAATCGGTAGACGGGCCTTACTCGCATGCGGACGCATGCGGGACGACGGCTTCGCTTTTGCGGGGATGACCTTGGTTGAACGGCGCCTCGAGGAGGAAGAATGAAGATTGACTTCGCAAGCGAGTCACCGGATCAGCTGGCAACGCCTGCTTTGGTGGCTTTTGGATTTGAAGAGCAGCCTGCCACCAGCGGGACCGTGTGCCACCTGCCCTCGGCCACCGTTGAGCAGCTCGAAGATCTCCGCCAGTCCGGCGAGCTGACGGGCAAGCTGCATGAGATGACGCTGATTCATCGTCCGTCTGGCCTGGCGGCGAGGCTGCTCCTGGTGGTGGGCGCCGGCAAGGAGGCAAAGTACTCGACACCGGCCTTGCGGCGTCTGGCGGGCGCGGCGGCGCGTCACCTTCGCGCCCGCGGCGTACACAGCGTGGCCTGGCTGCTGGGCCCGAAGAGCGCCAGCCCCGAGGACATTCAGGCGCTGGTCGAAGGAGCCATCCTCGCCGACTACGACGCCGACACCTACCGCACCGAACGCAATGCTGACAAGCGCATCGACGAGTTCCGGCTGGCCACCGGCGGAGCGGCACCCAGCGACGAGCAGCGCGCCGCTGCCGAACGCGGTCGCATCATCGCCGAGGCACAGAACTTCACGCGCGAGCTCGTTAACGAGCCCTCCAACCGCATGACCCCCGCGCTGCTGGCGATGCGGGCCCGTGAGATGGCCAATCAATACGGTATCGAGTGCCGCGCCCTCGGCCTCACCGAGATCAAGTCGCTGAAGATGGGCGCTCTGCTGGCCGTAGCGCAGGGAAGCGAGGAGGAGCCGCGGGTGATCGTGCTGCGCTACATGCCCGAAGACGCGCCGGCGGCGCCGGTGGTGGGACTGATTGGCAAAGGCATCACCTTTGACACGGGCGGGATCTCGATCAAGCCGGCCGAGAACATGCACGAGATGAAGACAGACATGGCCGGCGGCGCCACCATGCTGGGCGTGATGCGGGCGGTGGCGCAGTTGAAGCCGGCGGTGCGCGTGCTGGCCGTGATCCCGGCGGCCGAGAACATGCCGAGCGGTAAGGCTTACCGGCCGGGCGACGTGCTCACCTCCATGTCCGGCAAAACCATCGAGGTGCTCAATACCGACGCCGAAGGCCGCCTGGCTCTGGCCGACGCCATTACTTACGCCAAGCGACAGGGCGCCACGGCGCTGATCGACGCCGCCACTCTGACCGGCGCCGTCACAGTTGCGCTCGGGAATATCACCACCGGCGTTTTTGGCTGGAACAAGGACTGGGTGAAGAAGGTGCTGGCCAGCGCCGAGGCGGCGGGCGAAAGGATGTGGGAATTGCCGGTCGACGACGAGTATCGCGACCTCTACAAGAGCTCCATCGCCGATGTGGCCAATACCGGCGGCCGTTACGGCGGCGCCATCACCGCCGCCATGTTCGTGGGCGAGTTCGCCGACGACACACCTTGGGTCCACCTGGATATTGCCGGCACCCGCTGGTCGAACGAGGAAAAGCCCTACCTCGCCAAAGGCCCCACCGGTAATCCCGTCCGCACCCTGGTGCACCTCCTGACCCACCTTCCGTGAGCGTCGCGGTCGTGGCGCCGTCCGCCGATGACGATTCTGGCCCGCAAGCTCCGCCTCACCGACTACTTCACCCTCGCTTTCGGCACCATGGTAGGCGTGGGATGGCTGGTGGTGATGGACGACTGGCTCCGGCGCGGCGGGCCGCTCGGCGCCATGCTGGGCTTCGCCCTCGGCGGGGCCGCCTTGCTGCCGGTGGCCTCGGTCTACGGGCGCTTGGTGCGCGCCATTCCCGACGCCGGCAGCGAGATCGCTTACGCCGACCGGGCCTTTGGCAGCCGCGCCGCCAGCTTCACCGCCGGCTGGACCATGATCCTGGCCTATTGGATCGTCTGCCCGTGGGAAGCCGTCGCCATCGGCCGCATTGCCGCTTACATCTTTCCCCGGCTCGATACCCTTCCTCTCTATCGCGTGGCCGGCCAGCCCGTCTTCCTGCCTCACCTGGCGCTGGGTCTGGTCCTGGTGGTTGCGATCACCTTGGTGAATTACGGGGGCATCCGCTCGAGCGCGACCTTTCAGAATTGGACCACCTTCGCGCTGCTGGCACTCTTTGCGGTCTTTGCGGCCTGCGGATTCGCCCGCGGCGCGCAGGCGAATTTTCAGCCGCTCTTCCAGGGTGCCGCTCTGGTCTCCGTGCTCCGGGTTCTGCAGATCGTTCCTTACTTCATGACCGGTTTCGAGGCCGTGCCCAAGTGCGCTGAGGAGGCGGCGCCCGGCCTCGACCCGGGCCAGCTGATCAAGCCTGTCTTACTGGCCGTGATCGCCGGGACGGCTTTCTATGCGGCGGTGATTGCGGTGGTGGCTTACGTCCACCCCTGGCCTTCGCTCCTCTGGCAGAGCTTTGCCACCGCCTTCGCCTTCGAGCAGGCTTTTCAAGGCCGCTGGATCGTGGACTGCATCATGGCGGCGGCCCTGGTCTCGCTGTTGAAGATCTTCAATGGAAATTTCGTGGCTGCCAGCCGGCTGCTCTTCGCCCTGGGACGGCGGGGTCTGGCGTCCCCGCGCCTGGGCGGCATCCGTCCGCGCCACCGCACTCCAGGCGCGGCCGTGATCGCTCTCGGCCTGGCCAGCGCCGCCGCCTTGTTCCTGGGCCCTGCGATTCTGATCCCCATTACCGAAGTAGGGTCGATGGCTTCGGCGCTGGGGTGGCTGACGGCCTGCGCGGCTTATTACTGGATTGAGGACCGCGCCGGGCCGCGCTGGCTGGCGGCGGCCGGGGGAGCGGTGGCGCTAGCCCTGGTGCTAATGAAGATTCTCCCCTTCGTGCCGGGCCACTTCACCCGCGCCGAGTGCCTCGCGCTGGCGCTTTGGATTCTGCTGGGGCGGCTGCTGTGGCGGGGTCAGCGCGCCGGCCGTGCGTCCGGCGTGCCGGCGTGAACCGGGTCCCAGACGATCACCCGGTCGCGGCCCTCTTGCTTGGCGCGGTACAGAGCGTGATCGGCCGCGCCCACCAGGTCGGCGCTGGTCGCGCCGTGCTGAGGAAAGCAGGCCACGCCGATGGAAACAGTGATGGGCCCCAGGGTCTTGCCTTCGTATTCGATGGTCGATTCGCGAATCGTCTCGCCGAACTCCCGGCCTCGCCGCGCGGCCACGTGGATTGGCGCCCCGGGGAGGATCAGCACAAACTCTTCGCCGCCGTAACGGCAGGGGACATCTTCGCGGCGCGTCCGCGCCTCCAGCAGTTCGCCAATATACTTCAGCACCCGGTCGCCGGCCTGGTGGCCTGCGGTGTCGTTGAAGGTCTTGAAGTGGTCGAGATCGAACATCATCACGCTGAGCGGGTGCTGGCCATGCCGCGCGCGGCGCAATTCGCGCTCTAGCGCCTCCTCCATGTAGCGGCGGTTGTAAAGGCCGGTCAGCGGGTCGCGGATGGCCTGCAGGCGCAGAGCTTCCTTGGCCTCCCAGAGCTGCTGTTGGACCGCCAGGATGCGCTCGCCGGAATAGAGCCGGGCCTTCAGCTCCTCGCCGCTGAAGGGCTTGGTCAGATAGTCGTCGGCGCCCGCCCCGAGACCGTCGATCAGGTCCTGCTGCTGGGTTTTGGCGGTCAGCAGGAGCACATAGGTATAGGGACGCGCCACCTGCTGGCGCAGCTCGCGGCAGACGTCGGGCCCGTCCCGGCGCGGCATCATCCAATCCAGGATGGCGAGCCGGGGAGCGTCGTCCGCCTGGAGGGCCTGCCAAGCCTCTTCGCCGTCGCGAGCCGGCACGGGCTCGTAGCCCCACTTCTTCAGCATGGTCTCCACCACGCGAAGAGAGATAGGGTCGTCTTCCGCGATCAGCACCCTCGTTCTGGCAACCGGCGCGTCTGGGATAGATTCTCCTCCGGATGGAGCCGCGAAATCCCTGCTTCCTCCCCGAGCCGGCGCGGTCAGTGGTTTTGCAGGCTGGCGCTTGTGTCCGGCAAGGCCTCAACCAAGGGGTCGTGCCGCGGTGGGACTCCCGCCAGGACCGTCACTCCGAACTGCGGGCGTTCGGTCGCCTCGCGCTTGATCTTGCGCCAGAACTCCTCCGGGATCTCCAGGAAGACGCGCACCACATTGGGGTCGAACTGCCGCCCGGCCTCGCGGCCGATCTCCTGCCGGGCCGCCGCGAAGGTCAGGGCGGCGCGGTAAGGCCGGTCCGAGGTCATGGCGTCCAGCGTATCGGCCACCGCGAAGATCCGTGACCCCAGCGGAATCTCTTCCCCCCGCAAACCCTGTGGATAGCCGGTGCCGTCCCAGCGCTCCTGATGGGTCAGCACGATCTGGGCGGCGGGGGTCAGAAAGGCAATGCGGCAGACCAGCTCATACCCGATGCGCGCATGGGTCTGCATCACCACCGTCTCTTCCTCCGTCAGCCGGTCCGGCTTCAGAAGAATGGCGTCCGGAATTCCGATCTTGCCGATGTCGTGCAGGAAAGAGCCCCGGGCGATCACCCGGAGCTCGTCGGCCGTGCAATGCAGGGCGCGCGCCAGCTCGAGGCAATACTGGGTGACGCGCCGGGAATGCCCCTGGGTCTCGATGTCGCGCAGCTCGAGCGCCCCGCCCAGCGCCGCCAAGGTCTCGTCGTAGGTCGCTTCAATGCGGCGGATGGCGGACTTCAACTGCCGCGTCCGCTGTTCCACCATCTCCTCCAGATGGTCGCGATAATGCTCCACCTCGACCTGCAGGCGCTGCTTCTCCATCGCCCGCTCGACGCTGGCCACCATGGCGTCGAGCTGCAGAGGCTTCACCAGGTAGTCCTCGGCGCCTTCCTTCATGGCCTCGATCCCGGTCCGCACGTCGTCTTCGCCGGTGCACATCACAAAGGCGAGGTGGGGAAACTCGGCCCGGACCTCCTTGAGCAGATCGAGGCCCGACAGGCCGGGCATGCGAAGGTCGGAGAGAACGAGGTCGAATCGCTGCTGGCGGATCAACTCCCGGGCGTCCTCGCCGCAGGCGGCCGTCACGCATTGATAGCCCTCCAGGACGAGGCGCGCCGACAGCAGAGTGCGCACCGCCTCTTCGTCGTCAACGATCAAGATGCGGGCTTCACCGGGCTTGCGCATGGTACCGTCCCGTTCAGGCGGTGCATAAGCATATTAAATAGACTCTTAATGATAGTCAATATATTAGAAAAGCGGTTAGACGCCGGCAGCCACGGCCGCCCTCGAAGCCGCGGTTCCCCAGGAGGGCTACATGCGCTCGGGGACCTCGATGCCGAGCAGGTCCAGGGCGCGGCTGAGGGTCGAACTGGCCAGGGAAACGAGGAATAGAAGGAAGGCGCGGCGCCGCTCATCGGGTTCGCCGAGCACCCGGTGGTGGTGGTAAAAGTTGTTGAAGGACTGGGCCAGCCGGAAGGCGTATTTGGCCAGCACGGCCGGCTCCTCGGAAGCCACCGCTTGCTGGACCGCCGTCTCGAGCTGGGCGGCCGCCAGCACCAACTCCCAAAAGTCACGGCCCTCAGCCCCCTCCAAGAGCGTGCGCAGGGTCTCTGGCGCAACCGAGGGGACCGCCGGTGCCGCCGCCTCACCCGGGCCGCCTTGGGGCTCGCCTTCGCTCTTGCGGAAGATATTCCGGGCGCGCACCACGCTGTACTGAAGATAAGGTCCGGTCTCGCCTTCGAAGGCGAGCGCGTCTTTGAAATCGAAAGCGATGGCCGACCGGCGGGTGAACTTCAGCAGGAAATAGCGCAGCGCCGCTACGCCGATCATGCGGGCGCTCGCGGTCTGCTCCGCCGGGTCGGCGGTCATCCGCCGTTCCCGAACTTCGCCCAACGCCTTGTCGATGACCGCATCGATCAGGTCGTCGGCCTTGACGCCGAGGCCGCGGCGTCCTGAGACTTCCACGTAGCCGCGCTGCCGGTCCTCGGCGGCGGGCTCGATGCCAAGGGAGACTGCGGCGTCGAGCGAGAGGTTCACCACCTCGTAAGCGAAGTGATGCAGGTTGGCGGCCTGCTGCCGATAGCCAAGCTCGCGGAAGGCCGCCGCCACCACGCGCTGCAGATACGACTGCCGGGTGTCGATGACGGCGTAAGCGGTCGAAGTGCGCCCAAAGGCCGGGACGCTCGCCGCCCCGGCGCCGGGTTCGGAGCGGGCGCTGGTGCGCCAGAGCCGATGTCCGTTCGGGTACTCGTAGAAGAGCTCGTAGCCGAAATCGCGCCCCAGCAGGCCGAACTTCCACAAGTGGTAAGCGATGTCCTTGCCGACGTAGGTCACGGTGCCGTTCGAGCGCACGATGATCTTCACCTGCGCGTCGCCGCCCTCGCCCGACTCCTCGGACTCTTCGGTGTTGCCGCCGGCCGCGCCGTCCTCCGGGCCCAGGTTCATCACCCAGCAGCCCTGGTTCTTGCCCGACTCTTCAAAGCGCAGGGCGCCGCGCTCCTTGAGCAGCTCGAAGGCGTACTTCCAGAAGTCGAGCCGCAGGATCTCGCTCTCCTGCACCAGCAGGTCGTAGCAGATGCCGAGACGCCGCGCGGTCTCAAGGTGCAACCGCACGACGGCGGTGGCAACGAGGTCCGCCATCTCGGCGAGCTCGCCGTGGCCTTCTTCAATGGCCTTCAGCGTCTCCGCCCGCAGCCCCACCAGCTTCGGGTCCTGCTCGTAGGCTTGCGTCACCCGGGCGTAGAGGTCCCAGCAGTAATAGTCGAAGCGCACGCCCGGATCGGCCAGCAGCGCCCGCATCCCGGCGACGCCGCGCTTCTCCAGGTGAACGAAGCCGACCACCACGTCGGCCACCTGGACGCCGGTGTTGTCGATGTAATTCTGGACCTCGACCTTGCGCCCTGAGAATCGCAGCAGCCGGGCAAAGGTGTCGCCGAGCACCGAATTGCGCAGGTGACCCACGTGCGCGGCTTTGTTGGGATTGATGCTGGTGTGCTCCACCAGGACCTTGCCGCCCTCCGGGTTATCGGTGGAAGCGGGACCGGCGTCCGCCGCCCAGGACTCCGCGGCGCGCTGGTTGAAGACCCCCTGAGCCAGGGAAGCGCGGTCGAGGTACATGTTCAGGTACCCCGGCCCGGCCACTTCCACCCGCTCCACCCCTTGGAGCGGAAGCAACCGGGCGCGGACCGTCTCGGCGATCTTGCGCGGCGGCTGGCGAAGCTGCTTGGCGAGCTCAAAGCAAGCCGTGATCGAGAGCTCGCCGAGGTCGACGCTCGGCGGAAATCCGATGGCCGGGCGCTCCAGCCGCACGCCGAACACTTCATCCACCACGCGCGCGAAACGCTGCCGCACGCTCTCGATGATTTCGAGATACAACCGGACCTCCCCACCCGGATCGACCGCTTCCGGCCTCGATGGGCTGCCTGCTCGATTGCTTCCTGGTGGATGCATAACCTAAATTGGTCCCACGCGTTGGAAGCCTGTCATGCTGAGCCCGTTCGCTCTTCCTTCGGGAGGGTTTTCCCGCAACCTGCCAGAGGGTGCGCTGCAGACGAGCTTGGCGGCCGATTCGAGCGCCGGCCGCTCAGCAGGCAGTAGTGAATTATAACAGAGGGTACGCGTTGAGCTGGCACACTCCAGCCTAGCCGGGTCAGGCAGGCGCAGACCCTGTTTTGCCGGGTCTGCGGCGGCTGGGATGCGGACCCGTTCTATTTCGGTTAAAGTCATCGAGGTCGGCCAACCCGAGGAGGCCCTATGTCGCGCCGTGAAGGAAATGTAGAAGGACGAAGTGTGACCTTGCACATGGTTTCCAGTCTGGATGGTTTCATCGCGAAGAAGGACAACAGCGTCTCCTGGCTCGAGACCGCGGGAAGCGTCTACGAAGCCGGGGTTTCCATTTCGGAGGAAGAAGCTGCGACCTTCCTCAAAGGGATCGACTGTTATGTGCTTGGTTCCCGCACCTATGAACACGCGCTTGAACTGGGCTGGCCGTATGGCGATACTCCGGCCGTCGTGGTGACCGGCAGGGCATGGCCGCCGGCGAGGAAGAGCGTCGAGTTCTATTCGGGCGATCTCAAGACCTTGGTGGACGTGAAACTCGCGCCGCGCTATCGAAACGTCTGGCTCGTGGGCGGGGCCATGTTGTGCCAGCGTTTTCTCGAACTCGGCCTGGTGGACGAAATCAACTTTATGATAGCGCCTGTCCTATTGGGTGACGGACTCCGGCTGTTCGATGGTTCGCTGACGGAGGAGAGGTGGAATTTGAAGAACGTGGTCGCTTACAAGAACGGCTTCGTTGAGCTATCGTACTCCGCCCCTACCGCGTGAAAGCGGGTAGCGTGGACCGCCGGATTTGCCCTTCGACAGGCTAAGGGCCGCGAGCGAAGTCGAACGGCGGCACGCGTCTTTTGTCCGGCGGTCAGAACGCATCGGAAAGGCTTCAGTGACCGAAGAGAGCCTCGAGCTGACGGCGGCCGTGAACCACGCGCAGCACAAGCACGTCCTCGTTTTCGACACGGTACACAACCACATATTCCCCAACGGCAAGGCTTCGGTATCCGGGGCCGAAATCTTCCTCGCGGGAGCGTCCCATATAGGGAAAGCGGGTGAGCGTGAAAAAACGGCCTGCGATGGTGTCGACGAGGCGGTTGGCAATCTCGATGCTGCAGCTTTCCTTGGCAACGCAAAGCCAGATCTCGTCAAGATCGGCCTCGGCGCGTGGGGCGACACGGTGGGCCATCACGGGGTCGCGGTGAGTTCGGCAAGCAGGCGGGCGCGTCCCCGTTCTTTGACTTCGCTGGCAAGCTGCCGCATGGACTCCTGAGTGACGATGCGGCCTTCTCCGCGTGCAAGCGAAGCGCGGGCGTCGTCAAGCGTAAGGAGAAATTCCGCGCGTTGCCGCTCGCGTTCTTCCCAGAGAGCAAGCGCCTCCTGTACGGCGTCCTTTTCCGAGTGCAGCCGTCCCGTTTCAATGGCGCGGCGGGCGAAAGCCTTCTGGTCCGGGGTAAGGTCGATCTGCATGGTCCTAGGATACGGCAGAGACGGCCTTCGGGCAACGCTTTCATGGCTGGCGCAGACCGTTGACTTTTGCGGTCTGCGTGGTCCCTAAGGGACTGGCTGCAAGGTGGCACGCCAGAACGCTTCGCTGCGCGAAATCGCAGACGCTACTATACCAGCGGCTGCGCCAGCCGGCCTCCGGCGACTTGGATTCCCGCTTTCGCGGCAGTGACCGAAATTGGTGCAGTCTTCAAAGTGACCCGCTGTGGAGCGGGAATGTGCTTGACGTCAGCGGCTCGCCTGATGTGACACTATACTGTGAATAATAGAGTTATGGAAGGGGAGCTGGCAGAATGCGTCGCGCGACTTTACAAAAGCCTTTTATCGCCGCCCGAAACTGGCAGGAGAGGCGTCGGAGCAAACAAGGCCACGGGGGCTGAAAAATTTTAGAAGCCAAAGCCAGAATGTCTTTTATAACCAATAAAAAATGGGCTACATCCAAACCCATCCCAAAGCCAGAATGTCCTTTAGAATCAATAGGAGAAATTTTACACAAACCCAATGCTCCACCTCGGCACTCACCTTCGAAGTAAGTCTAATTTAATCAATAAATTACATCACAAATCACCGGTGACTGGGCCACGAGGCCTCTGGCAGGGGAATCTTCAGGACGTTTAGTTACTATAAGGTAATAATCCAGGTCGTGAGGATCGCCGCCCGCTCACTCGCCCGGGGCCGGCACGGCTAGGAGCCTGGAGTCCGGCCAAGGCCGGCCGACAACCGGCGTCGGCCCGGACAGCCGCCGGCGGCTCGCAAAGGCCCGACACGCGAGCCCGAATTCCTACCGCCGGAACTCTGACCGCGCTAGAATAGGTGGCTTCGAACTCATGGGTCGACGCACTCTTCTTGCCGCGGTCATCGTCCTGCTTGCCTTCTTCCCTCGCCCGGCGCGGGCCGCCGACGCGCAGGCTCCGGAATTGATCCAGCGCGGCCAGGCGCAATTCACCCAAAGCTGTGCCTTCTGCCACGGACCCGATGCCACCGGCGCGCGCGGTCCCGACCTGGTGCGCTCGAAGGTCGTGGCCGACGACGTGAACGGCAACCTGATCGGCCAGGTGATCCGCAGCGGGCGGCCGGACAAGGGCATGCCCGCCCTTCCGCTGAACGACGATCAGATCAAAGCGGTGGCTGCCTTTCTTCACGATCGCGCCCGTGCCGGTCTTGAGTCCGCCCGTCTTCCCAAGAACTACGCCCTCTCGAAACTGCTCACCGGCAGCGCCGGGGCCGGCAAGTCCTACTTCGACGGTTCGGGCGGCTGCCAGAAATGCCACTCTGCCACCGGCGACCTCAAGGGCATCGCGAACAAGCTGCCCCCGCTCGACCTGGAGGCACGGATGCTTTATCCGGGCGCCGACGCCAAGACGGCCACCGTGTTATTGCACTCCGGCGAGAGAGTGCAGGGAAAGCTGGCGCACCTGGACGATTTCACGGTGGCGGTGCTGGATTCCGCCGGCTGGTACCGCTCCTTTTCGCGCGACGAGGTGATGGTGGAGATCGACGACCCGCTGGAGGCTCACCGGGCGCTCCTGAGGAAGATCAGCCAGCAGGATTTTCATGACCTCTTCGCGTACCTGGAGACACTGAAGTGAATCTGCGACTCGCGGCGTTCTTCTCCTGGCGCCGGCTGCTTCTGCTGCTCTTGCCCGCCCTGCTGGTCTCCGTTGCCCGCTCCCGAGCCCAAGGCCTGTCGTCCGGGATGCTCCTCGATCCGCCCTCCGACAGCTGGCCGACCTACAACGGCGATTATTCCGGACGCCGGTTCAGCCGGCTGGCCCAGATCGACTCGGGGAACGTCAGTTCGATCACGCCGGCCTGGATCTTCCGGGCGAACTCGGTGGGCATCAAGTCCACCCCGCTGCTGGTGAACGGCATTCTCTACTTCACCACGCCCGACAACGTCTGGGCGGTCGACGCGCGTTTCGGACACGAGATCTGGCACTATCAGCGGCCCTCGCAGGGCGATCACATCGGCCATCGCGGCCTCGGCATGTCTGGCGACTGGCTCTACTTCACCACGCCCGACGCGCACCTGGTGAGCTTGAACGCGCGCGACGGCAGCGTGCGCTGGACCATCGAGCTCGCCGACCCCAAGCTAGGCTACTTCGCTACCATGGCGCCCCTGGTGGTGCGCGATCACGTGATCGTGGGCGTCTCGGGAGATGTCACCGACATCCCGGGCTTTCTGGAATCGATCGACCCCGCAACCGGCCAGCTCCAGTGGCGCTGGTACACGGAGCCGGCCCCCGGCGAGCCCGGGTCGGAGACCTGGCCCAAGAATTCGGACGCCATCCGGCACGGCGGCGGCATGACCTGGATGACCGGAACCTACGATCCCGATCTCAACCTGCTGTACTGGGGCACGGGCAATCCCAATCCGGTGCTGGCCGGAGAGGCGAGGCCAGGCGACAATCTTTATACCTGCTCTATCGTGGCGCTCAATCCGGATACGGGAAAACTGGTGTGGTACTACCAGGCCTCGCCGCACGACGTTCACGACTGGGATGCGGTGGAGACGCCGGTCCTTTTCGACGCCGATTTCCGCGGCCAGCCGCGCAAGCTGCTGGGGCAGGCGAGCCGCAACGGCTTCTTCTTCCTGCTCGACCGCGCCACCGGCGAGCACCTGGTCACCCAGCCGTTCATCGACGTCAACTGGGCCTCCGGGGTCGACGCCAAGGGGCATCCGATCCCCAAGCCGGATGCGGCCCCGAGGCCGGACGGGGCGCTGGTCACGCCCGCCTCCGACGGTGCTACCAACTGGCTGGCGCCCAGCTTCAGCCCGGTCACGCGGCTCTTCTACGTCAGCGCGCGCCGCACGTTCAGCATCTTCTATCTCACTTATTCCGGCAAAGCCGAAGGCTGGGGCGGTCGCGATCGCGACCTCTGGGCCAACTCCACCCTGCGCGCCCTGGATTATCGCACCGGGCGGCCGGTGTGGAATCACGAACTCGGCGACGGCGAGGGCTCGGCGGGCATTCTGACCACCGCGGGCAATCTGCTGTTTACGGCCGACAACTTCGGCAACCTACTGGCGCTCGATCCTTCAAGCGGCCAGACGCTGTGGCATCTTTACGCGGGCGGCCGGATGGAAAACGGTCCGATCACTTACGAGTTGGACGGCCGGCAGTACGTCCTCATGGCGGTCGAAGACACGTTCTACGCTTTCGCCTTGCCGCGTGGGACTGCCGAGGGCAAGCCGTAGACAGGCCCAGGAGGGAACCCACGGCGAGGGTGGTCTCGCCGTGGAGTTCAATTCTGTGGTGTTTGCGGGGCAGGGAGCGCGGTCCAGCTGCTCTTAAAAGTAGTAGTCCACGAACGCGTACGGGTAGGTGGAATTGGCGCCCGGCGTGTTCTGCTTCAAGAACTGCCCGGCCCACAGATATCCAAGGCCAGCCCCGAATTGCAGCCGCCGGTTGACGTCGTAGGTTCCGTAGAAGTCGCCTTCCTTGCCGATTGCAGTGCTAACGGCGCCGCCCTTCGGAACCTTCACCAACACTGACCCGCTGTTGTTGTAAAGGCTGTCGTACCTGCTGGCCAGCGACAGATCGCTGTAGACAACATATACCTTCATTTTCTTGAGGGGCTTGAAATCGAATCCCGGTTTCAGATCCTTGATGTTCTGCTCGCCGAACAGGTCGGTGATGCGCCGCCATTGGTGAGTCGTGGGGTAAAGTTGGTCGAAGGTCCCAGTCACCGAGCTGCCTATCGACCTGTTTCCACTGGCGTAGTTGTATTCGATCGAGAACCGTGGTTCAAGACGGGTATTCGGGATGGTATACCCGAGGATTCCGTAATAGGCCCAGGCATGGATCGAGTTGTCCGCATAATGGCCCGACTGGTAGGAGTAGCGAGCGCGGTAATCGAAGCCGCCCGGGATGGTGCCGCTCCACCGCAGCCCACTGGTGTATAGCCGCTCGTTGCCGGTCTTCTTGTCGGCGCCCGTAACGGCAGGCAGGGCCTTCAGGTAGACGTAAGGCTCGATGGTCGCTTTGGATACGAGCTTCGTCAAGGAGCCGTTCAGTCCGTAGAAATTCTGGCCGGCCAGGACGTGGTCCCAACTGGTGGGATAGTTTTTCACCACCGAGGAGGCAAAGACGTCAAGGACGGCGCCGTGACTCTGGCCCCGAAGCGTGAGCCGGGCAGCATCGAAGGATCGGCTCGCGTTCGACCAAAGGCTTCGGGCTACAAGCCGTTCGTCGCCAAAGTAGATTTCCTGGCGTCCCGTCTTCAGACTGAACCAGCCGTGTTCGCCGTTTCGAAGCTCCACATAGGCTTGATTCAGGTCGAAGACGTCCTTGGCGTTGCTGAACAAACTCGAAGGAGTCGCCCCGATGAACTGGGCATCCCGAGCCTGCACGAACCCGTGAAGCCAAGAAGTGGGCGTGAAATCGAGCCCGACGCGCACGCGGAAGAGCCCGACGGTGTAGTCGTTGCCCGGCGTGAAGTTGAAGCCGCCACGGCCTTCCTCCCGGTTGCGGAATTCCCCACTGAAGTGCAGGTAATGGGGCAACCAGGTGTTTATGTAGGTTGCGAACGTCCACCCGTCGGGATCGGGCGCCGGCGCGGCCGCCGGAGCGGCGGCTTGGGGCGCTGAGGCTACTGTTGTGCTGGCTGAGGCCGACGGATCCGGGAGGGGGGCGTAGTGACTGGCTGACGCCGCCTCAACTGGCCCAGCGCCGCTTTGGGCTGGTTGTGATGAAGTCGCTCCCGCTGCGCCCTGGGCGGCTGCTGGCGGCTCCTGGCTTGACGACCCGTCGGGGTTCGTGGCGCGCAGGGGCAAGGTGCAGATCAGGCAAAGGCCCAACAGCGCCGAGGTTTTTGTCACCGCGATCCTGATTCCTGGTGTCAGCAGTCTTAAGTTCATCGTGGTTTCCTCTTGCAAGTTCTCTACCAGGATCCTCACAGGACCCTGGCACGGCCATCGCCCCTTCCCTTCCGGGGTCCTTCCGACAATATCCTCATCTAGATGGTATAAAGTATGTCAATGGACATACTAGACTATCGACAATGTCCCGGGACGTGTCAACAAGAAAATGACGATCAGGCTTTCGAACCGATGGATTAATCGTTCACGTTATAGGTATCTCATCCGACTGGTGTCAAATGTCCCCGGGCATGGTTCCGCCAAGGCCAACTTGAGGCTCGGGAAACGCGGACAGGCTGGACTCAGACTGCCATGAAGCGAAAAAGAAGCTCCCCAAGCAGGGTGTGGCGCATCCTAATACCGTAGGTGGGCTCGCCGATGTGGGTACTAAGGCAGGTCTGGTGGATGGGGTGGCCAGGCTTGCTCACGTTAGGAAGCAACGCGCGTCTGACCAAAGGAACGACAACCAGCGGTCCGGCCAGCAGGCCGGCGGCCAACTCAGCCTCGACGCGGCTGAACCCGACTCCAAAACTAGGGTTGTTGTTACGAGTTCAGGCATGAATTCGTCTATAGTAAGGGTATTGGGAGCGCGTCATGGCTTTTGGGAAAGCTGCTGACCGCGCGAGGTACCGGATGGAGGAAAAAAGGATCTATGCAACACCAAACGAAGCGGTTTTTGCGGGATAATTTCTTCGGACTGAGCCTGACGCTGATCGGGCTGCTGTGTCTGGCGCTCACCGGTAGCCTCTATCTCAGCCACCGAGGCTTTCCGCAGACGACCTCGGCCGCCGGCCTGGGCACTGGCGCGGGGCTGAGCGGGCCGGGCATTGACACGCTGGAAGGCCTGAACCGCGCCTACGAGCAGATCGCGAACCTGGTCACGCCGGCCGTGGTTAACATCAGCACCACGTCGGTGGTTAAGGTCCAGTCGCAGCAGTTGCCTTTCATGATGGACCCGTTTTTCCGGCAATTCTTTGGCAACATTCCCGGCTACGAGGGTCCGCGCGAGCAGCGTGAAAAGGCGCTGGGGTCGGGCGTGATCGTGTCCCCGGATGGCTACATTTTAACCAACAACCACGTGATCGCTCACGCCACCGACATCCAGGTTATGTTGCAGAACAATAAGAAGTACAAGGGCAAGCTGGTCGGCGCGGATCCACAGACGGATCTGGCGGTGGTCAAGATCGAAGCCAAGGACCTGCCCACGGCGCCCATCGGTGACTCCTCAGAGCTGAAGGTCGGCGACACCGTGATGGCTTTCGGCAATCCCTTTGGCCTGAACTTCACGGTCACCCGCGGCACGGTCAGCGCGCTGGGCCGGGGCCAGGGACGCGACGGTATCCGCATCGAGCAGGGCGGACCGCTAACCATTCAGAACTTCATCCAAACTGACGCCGCCATCAATCCCGGCAACTCCGGAGGCCCGCTGGTCAATGTGCGCGGCCAGGTGGTTGGCATCAATACTGCCATCCTCAGCAACGGCAGCGGAATGGGCGGTGAGGGTGGCTTTATGGGCATCGGATTTGCGATTCCGTCCAACATGGCACAGCACGTGATGACCGATCTGGTCAAGACCGGCAAGGTGACCCGCGGCTACCTGGGGGTCAACATCACCGATCTGAGCGATCAGATGGCCCGTCAGTTCGGCCTGCCCGCGAACAGCGCCGGAGCCCTGATTCAGGACGTCGTGAAGGGTGGACCGGGGGACAAGGCGGGCCTCAAGCCGGGCGACGTCGTTCAGACGTTTAACGGCAAGCCTGTCAGTTCTGCTGGCGCGCTCACCTTGATGACCACCAACGCCGAACCCGGGGCGGAAGTGACCCTGGGAGTTGTGCGTGACACCAAGAAGATGGACGTCCGCGTGACCTTGGGCCAGCGGCCGACGGGATTGACCCCGACTACCGGTGGCGGTGGGGAGCAGGGCGAAGGGGAGGAAGTCCCCTCAGCCAGCACTCTACGTGGCATCAGCGTGCAGGCTCTGACCCCTGATGTCCGGCAGCAGCTCGGCTTGCAGAGCGACGTTCACGGCGTGGTGATCAATCAGATCGATCCGAACAGCCCCGCCGGGCAAGCCGGATTGCAGCCGGGCGTGGTGATCGAAAGCATTAACCGGCAGCCGGTGAATTCGGTGGCGGATTTCAACCGTCTGGCTGCCCAGGCCAAGGGCGACACGCTGCTGCGCGTCAATCAACAGGGACAGTCGGCGTTTATCGTGCTGTCGCCGAACTCCGATAGCGGTGACGACAGCGGGCAGTAAGCCGCGGAATTTAATCTTCCTCCTTCAGGATGCGGTGACAGGGCCAGACTGGGCTCTGTCACCGCCTTTTTGTTTGGAAGGCCTCAAAGCAGCCCACTACTACCCAGCTAACACCTTGACTTCCTCCCGCTTCTGATGTATACTTATCGGTTACTTAATGTATAGTTCAGAGTGGCTAACTGCTTGGTGTTTTGACAGGTCGGCAAGTCGAGGCACCAGCCAACGAAGTGGGTCCGGGAATGCCCAGAGGAACTGCAGGTCGCGAGAATGCCAGCTGTTGATTGTTGGGGAAATATACTGAAGAATTCCCGAAGACATCGGAATGGCCATCAAAAGGTCTTCTGTGGGTCAGCCGCTGGAAACCCTTCGGAGGTTGCTACGGATGCTCCTGCGAAGGTCCTTTCGGGCGGCGGGGGCCTCCTCCCCCCACTCCATCGAAAAACAAACCCAGGAAGCCATTTAGAATCAACAAAAAATTGCAAAAGCAAACCCAAAACAAACCCAAACAAACCCACTTTTCGACGACGGCCGAACCGATAAATCATTTAGAATCAGCAGGGCGGTTTGGGATGAAGCTAAGGCAACCCAAGACAAAACAGAGCCAACCTCAGTGTAAGAAAATCCTCAGACACGCGCAGGTTTCACCCGCTCCTTGCTTTCGGGCCGTTCAACACGAGCGCAAGCTCACGCAGGTCGCCAATCAGAAAGTCCGGCGGCGAGGTCTCGAGGGTGGCGGGCGCGAGCCCGTAAGTCACGCCACAGGTCCATACCCCTGCGTTCCGGCCGGTCAGCACGTCGGTGTCGGTGTCGCCGACAATCATGGTGGCTTGGGCGGGCGCGCCGGTCTCTCGCATGAGCGTGAAGAGACCGATGGGATCAGGCTTCTTCTGCTCCCCAAAGCTGTTGCCCCCGTAAACGCGGACGAAATATTGGCTGAGGCCCAATCCGTCCAGGATGGCCTGGCTGAAGCGGACCGGCTTGTTGGTCAGCACGGCCATGGTCCGCGCCTTCAAGGCTTCCAGCCCTTCCCGGACGCCTGGGTAGGCGACGGTGTGGTCCAGCATGTGGTTGCGATAGTACTCCAGAAAGAACTCCACCGCCTGCCGGACGGACTCTTCGGAGGCCTCCGGACCCAGGGCCCGCCGCATCAACACCGCGACGCCGCGTCCGATGTAGCTGGCCACGGTCTCCTCCGGCAGCGGCTCCAGACCCATCCGCATTCGGACCGCATTCACGCTCTTCACCAGGTCGTCCTTGCTGTCGATCAAGGTGCCGTCCAGGTCGAAGACCAGCAATTCAATGCCGTTCGGGGCCGGAGGGCGCTTCGCGGAGTTAGTCGTCATGGCTCTGGTTCCTTTATGATTATAGGCGGCCTCCCGACCTGGCGGCACGGCGGTTGTCCGGGGGCCTGCGTCTCCGTGCTGCCGACTCCATCGCAAAGGACGGTTGCCCCACATGGCCGATATACTGCCGTTCCCGGCGCTCCACTACGATCCCCAACGGGTGGGTGGGCTCGAGAAGGTTATCACGCAGCCTTATGACAAAATCTCCCCCGAGATGCAGGCCCGTTACTACGAGGCCAGCCCGGTGAATCTGGCGAGGATTATCCGCCGGCGCGCGGCCGCCGAGCAGGATCCTTATGCCGGCGCCGCCCAGGACTTTCGCAGCTGGATTGCGGACGGCGCTCTGATCCGGGATAGCGCCCCGGCCCTCTACCCTTACGACCAGGAGTACGCCGTTCCGGGCGAGACCCACGTCCGGAAGCGGCGGCGCGGCTTTATCGGCCTCTGCCGCCTGCACGACTATTCCGAAGGTGTGGTCTACCGGCACGAAGAGACCCTCTCCGGCCCGAAGGCCGATCGCCTCGCCTTGCTGCGGGCCACTCGGGCCCACTTCGGCCAGATCTTTCTGCTTTACAGCGATCCCGAAGGAACCGTGGAACGCGAACTCACCTCAGCCACCCGCGGCACGCCCTGGGAGAGCCTCACCGACGAATACCAGACGCGTCACGAAGTCTGGCGCCTGGACGCGCCTGGGGCGGTGGCGCGGGTGCACGAGGCCATGCGCTCGACCAAGCTGGTGATTGCCGACGGCCATCACCGCTACGAAACGGCTCTGGCCTACCGCAACAGCCTGCGCGCCGAGGGCGCATCGAATCCGGCCACGGACTACGTCATGGCCACCTTCGTGCGCATGGAGACCGAGGGACTGGTGATTCTGCCGACCCACCGCGTGGTGCACGGCTTGATGGACTTTAATTGGACGCGTTTCCTGGGAGAGGCGTCCGTTTATTTCGACGTTCAGGAAAGGAAGGGCGAGGCCTCTCGTGATCTGGCACACTGGCGCGAAGATCTGACCCGGCTGGGACGCGGCGCGCCCGCCTTTCTGGCTTACGCCGGACCGGGACGGGCGGCCCTGCTGGCGCTGCGCGAAAGCACCGAAGAGATGGAGATGGCGGGGACCCCCCCGGGGCTGGCGCGCCTCGACATCTTCGTGCTGCACCGCCTGCTGCTCGAACAGGTGCTGAACATTGACCGCGAGGCGGTCCGCGAGGAGAAGAATCTCCACTACGAACGCGAGGCGGAAGCGGCCGCCCGCGTCGTGGACGCCGGCTCCGCGCAGATCTGCTTTATTGTCAACCCCACGCCCATCGAGGCGGTGCGCGAGAACGCTCTGGCGGGCCAGGTGATGCCGCAGAAGTCGACAGACTTCTATCCCAAGCTGCTCTCCGGCCTCACCATCTACGAGGTGGGATGAGAATCGGAAAACGAGCGGACGCCGGCTTCAACGCTGTCGAAGACCTCGAAGACCGTGACCAGCTTGGTGATGTGGAGCTGTTCGGTGATCTTTTTGGTGAGATTGGCCAGCTTCATGGTGCCGCCGGCGCTCTGGGCCGAGGTGAATCCGGCAACCAGCGTGCCCAGGCCGGCGCTATCGATGTAGGGTACCTCTCCTAGGTCGACCAGGATATTCTTGTGGCCTTCCGAAATCAGACTCTTGAGGACGCCACGGAGTTGGTTGCTCTCGTCGCCCAGCACCAGGCGGCCCGACAGTGTCAGGACCGTCACCCCGTCGCGCTGCTCGTCCTTGAAGCTCAGTGCCATAAGGGACCTCCTAGGTCCTGCGCGGCCCGGAGGCCGCATCAGTCTTCCCTCCTGCTAATGTTTGCACGCATCCGAATTTTACCGGGAGGCCTCAGAAAAGTAAACGCCGCTTCAGGCGGCTCGCTGAGAAAGGTGAGGGCGAGTGGAGTTGAAGCCTGATGAAAGCCCCGGCAGCCGTGGGTGAGGGTCGGGATCGTGGCGACACCCCAGTCGCCGACAATATTCCTCGAACCTCGATAGGCCCGCTTGTGAGATCGCGACCCGGCGGAATCTTACCGAATCCTGATCCGCTGAATCGCGTCTTCAAGTGTCTGCCGCGAGTCCCAGAAATCGCGCCAGAGGTCGCCGGACTCCTCCAGCCTCGGGAAAATGCTCTTGATGTTCAACCGGTCGGGACGCAGGCTGTGGCGCAGCTCGCGCGGCGCGACCGGCGCGGAGACCGGAGCCTTGGGGAACGCCCTGGCCGCGTAGGGCAGGGCCAGGGGCCGGCCGGAGGCGTTCTGGTAGGCGTCGATCAGGACCGTGCCGGCCGGACGCTTGGCGACGATGCGCTGCTGGGTCACCTGCTTCGGCATCTCCGCAGCCACCAGCCGGCCCACGATGTCCGCGAAAGTGCGAACCTGTTCGAAGGTGTATTCGCGCTCGAGGGGAATGTAGATATGAAAGCCGGTGGCTCCGGAGGTCTTGAGGAACGCCTTCAGCTGGAGCTCCAGCAGCTTGGCGTGGACCGCCCGCGCCACCTCAATCACGACCGTGAAATCGGTTCCGTCGCTCGGGTCGAGGTCGAAGAAGACGTAGTCCGGATGCTCCAGATCGTCGCGGCGGCTGGACCAGGCGTTCTGATCGATGCAGCCCAGGTTGGTGAGGTAGAGCAAGGCCGCGCGATCGTTGGCGATGAAGTAGCGGATGTCGGCGCCTTTCTCCTCGGAAGGGATCGCCACCGTCTCCATCCAGTCCGCCGCGTAAAGACCCGCGTCCTTCTGGAAGAAAGACTCGCCCGTGATACCGTCGGGGTAGCGCCGCAGGACCAGCGGCCGGTCCTTCAGGAAGGGCAGGATATAGGGGGCGATCCGGTAGTAGTAGGCCAGCAGATCGCGCTTGGTGTAGCCGCTCTCAGGAAAATAGACCTTGTTCAGATTAGTGAGGCGCAGCAGCTGGCCTTCGATCTCGACCGAGACGTTCTCGGCCCGGCCTTTGAACAACTCCTCGTCGATCTCGGCGTCCGACGCCAATATCCGCCCGCCCGCGGCCGCTCTCGTGTTGCCTGCCGGTTTGTGGCCGTCGCCACTCTCGGGTTTTTCCGCCGCGCTGGAAGTAGGTGTCTCGGTTTGAAACTGGCAATCCGCCGGATTGTGATCTTCCAGCAGGGTCAGAAACACCGGGGCTCGCAGACGTCCGTCGTTTGTCCAGTTGGCGTACTTCACCCTCGCGACCAGGGCCGGTTCCACCCAGTTGGCCTTCTCTTGCGTCTTGGGAACGGGGGTGAAAGGGCACTTCGCGGTCTCGAGCGGTTTGAGCTTGTCAAAGAGTTCCGTCTGCTTCTGGAGATCGAATCCTGTGCCCACCCCGCCCACAAAGCGGAGCGTCTTCCCCTCGTAGAAGCCCACCAGCAGGGCGCCAAAGTGCTCGCGCGACCCGCGCGGCTCCGTGTAGCCGCCGACCACCGCGTCCACCGTCTTGGTGATCTTGAATTTCATCCAGTCAAGGCTGCGCGTCTCGGAATAACGGCTGCCCTGGCGTTTGCCGATGATGCCTTCCAGACCCTGTTCCTTCGCGACCTCAAACAGCTCCTTTCCCTTTTCGAGCAGATGGTCGGCGTACGAGAACGGCCCGCCAGGTTCCAGCACCCTGCGCAGCAGGTTCTTGCGCTGAAGAAGCGGGGAGCCGCGCAGGTCGTAGCCGTCGCAATAGAGCAGATCGAAGATGAAGTAGGTTGCCGGAGCCTGCCTCTGCTGGGACTCCGAAGGCGAGCGCACATTCATGCGCGACTGCAAGAGCTCGAAGCTGCTGCGGCCGCTGGGGTCGAGGGCTACGATCTCGCCGTCCAGGATGGCGGTCCCGGCGTGGACGCGCCCGGGCAGGCCCGCCAGGTCGGGATACTGGGCGGTGATGGTCCTGCCGGTGCGCGAGCGCAACTCCAGCTTGCCCTCTTTGATCCAGGCCAGCGCTCGCACCCCGTCCCACTTGATCTCGAAGAGCCAATCCGGGCGCGAAAAGGGCTTCTCTGCCAGGGTCGCCAGCATGGGCTGAATCGCCTCCGGCATGCGAGCCTTCTCGGCGCCTTCCAGTTCGCCCGGGTCCGCCTGCAGCACGGACGCCGAGGCCGGCAGGCCTTCCTCGACCTCCTTGAGGTCCCTGCCCGTGGTCACCGAAGCGGGCAGGGCCTCGATGTTCCAGTTCGGATCCGCCGCCGCGTCCTTGTGCTTGATCAGCAGCCAAGGCTTTCCCTTGCCGTCGGCCTGGCGAAGCTTGACGAGCACGAAACTGCCGCGGAGTCTCTCGCCGTGGAGCGCGAACTTGAGCTCGCCGCGCCGGTACTGCTCCGAAGCGGACGCGTCGCCTTCCAGGGTGAAGGTCCCGCGGTCCCAGATGATCACCGGCCCCGCGCCATAGTGTCCCTCCGGGATGACGCCCTCGAAGTCCGCGTACTCCAAGGGGTGGTCTTCGGTCTCCATGGCCAGGCGCTTGTCGGCGGGATTGAGCGACGGACCCTTGGGGATGGCCCAGGACTTGAGCGCCCCGTCGATCTCCAGGCGGAAGTCGTAATGCAAGCGGGTGGCGTCGTGCTTCTGCACCACGAAGCGGTTGGAGGGAGCGGAGGGCTTGGGTCCGGGCTCCGGTTCCGGCGTCTGCCCGAATTTACGTTTGCGCCGGTACTCGGTAAGAGAGCTCACAGGCTTCTGAATCGGTGCTGGCCTGCTCACAGCTCAAGCGCCGCGCGCAGGCAGGATTCGACGGCGCGCATCTGCGGAGCCTTCAGCGCGCCGATCCTCATCAGAGCCAGATCAGGAGCGAGGGTGGCGAGCCACGAGGTGACTACCGAAGGCTTCAGCAGGCCGCACTCTCTCCACTGGGCGAGGCGCAGGTTGGTGCGACCCGCGTGGGCGTGGAGGTTGCTCGTGATGGCCGCCACGATGACCTTCCCTTCCGCGCGGAGGAATTCCCGGCCACTGACCACCACGGCCGGACGCGCTTTTTGGGCGGTTAATTCAGCGAAGGGAAAGGGCACCAGAATCACGTCACCGCGCGCCGGAGCCGTAGTGCTCCTGCCAGGTGTCATAGATGGCATCCTCTTGGTTATCCCACACCTCGTCGAGCGCCCGCCCGCCAAGCGCCTGCCACGAGCGGGCATCCTTCGCTTCGACCACGCTCTTGAGGGCTATCTCGGCGAGCTTGGAAGGACGCCGCGTGCCGTTTTCCCACCGCGTAACCGTGGCGCGGGCCACACCCAGGCGGCGCGCCAGTTCCTCCTGGCTCAGTCCGCTGCGCCCGCGGAGTTTCCGTAGACTACTGGCCGTCATGTACCAATGGTACCACGAGGGGGCCTGCCCGAAGGTTACAGGTGGTCGAAGGCCGTCTGGCAATTGTTCCCGAAGGTGAAGGAGTTCAACGTTAACCCGGAGCCGGTCGGGAAGAGCTCGACGGTATGGCTGCCGACCTCCGGGTTCTGGACCACGTAATACATGCGCGGCTCGCGGACTTCGATGTAGGAGCGGCCCTGGCTGTCGATCTGCACGTCGATCCCCTTATTGGCGGCCGTCAGGTAGCGGCCGTCCTGCATGACGTAGAGCCGGGAGGGGTGGCCGTGGGAGACGTTCATCACGGCGTAGAGTTCGCGGGCGTGATAGCGGAGGGTGGCGCGATCCTCGCCGGGCCCGCCGCCCTTATGCTTGCCACGATAGATCATGCCGTTCTTGTCGGTTTCCCAGCGGCCGGAGACGAGGCAGCGCCCGTCCTCCACCGAATTCTGCGGCTGGTAATGAATGGTCTTGCCGTCGTGGTAGCCCTCAGGATTGGCGAGCGTGCCGTGGCCGGACCAGTCTCCCACGTACATCTCGGGCGTGGTATCACCACAGGGCGGCGCCATCACATCTTCGTCGGCGGAGGCGTCGCCGGCCGGAAAACTGATGCCAGGGTGAGCCTCCTTGAGCAGTTGCTGGATGGCGCGCTCGAACTCGCCGTCGTAACCCTCACCGTCGATGTGGTAGCGGATGATCCCCTGGGCGTCGATCAGAAATCGGTTGGGCCAGCTGTGGCTGTTGTAGGCCCGCCAGGCCTGGAATTGCGAGTCCACCAGGATGGGGTAGGGCAGTCCGAAGCGTTTCACGGCCTCGCGCACGTGATCCAGCGAGCGGGCGATGTCGAACTCGGGATCCTCCACGCCGATGATCTCGAAGCCGTCGCGGCGATAGCGCTCCCACCAGCGTTTGTTGAAGGGGAAGGTGCGGATGCAGTTGATGCAGGTGGGGTCCCAGAAATCGATCATCACCACCTTGCCGCGCAGGCCGGCCATGGTCAGTGGCTGCGAATTGATCCAAGTCACCCCGCTCTCGTCGTCGGCGCTCGCCTGGACGGGGGGCGAAATCGGCGAAGGCAAGCCTGGGGTGGGCAGCGATCCCGGACCCGCCTGCCGCTCGGGCCCCGAGGGCATCGCCGGAGCGGGGTTGGTCATGTTGACAACCTGAGGCCCAAAGCCGACGGGCGGAGGAAACTCGGGCGCCGGCATGTGCGTAACTTCCAGGCCGGGTTGCTGGGCGCGCGGACCTACCACTGTCCCCGGGCCGGTCAAGATCATTGCTGCCAACATCGTGCAGGTGGCCACCGATACCGGTCGCTTTACTCCCATCGCTTGGGCGCCTGCCGCAGAGCCGCGCGCGCCGCCTGCCGTGCCACCCCGCAGCACCTCGCTCTTGCCTTGCGGGTCGTTCCTCATCTTCATATAATCTAACAAAGCTTATCTTATGGAGGGAAGATGGGTCTTCTTGAGCGGCTGCGCGGGATCGACCGGCGCTACTGGCACGTCTGTTACAACTGCATGATGCAGACCGGGCACGACACCGTGAACTCGATCTTTTACTGGGACGGGCCGCCGGCGTTGGTACTGGGCCGCCCTCTGATCGCCTGTCCACGCTGCGGCAACACCAACACCAAGTCCTTCCAGACCCTGAAGGAGGAAGGCGCCGAGGCTCCGCTGTGGGGTTTGGAGCAGACGGTCCGCCAGCATCCGCGCCGCCAGTTCGTGATCAAGCCCCAACCGCCGGCGGGCGGGTCCGCGCCGACGCCGATCGAGCGTGAACTTCAGTAGGTCCGAAGAGCCTCTCCGCATCCGTGCCGGTCTGCACTCGTCGCGGGCGAGTGCAGAATGGGCTTCTTTTCCTCGACAGTCAATGTATCTAAAGTAATTGAAATGACTCGCGAAAGAAATGGCCGGCCAGGCGAGGACTCGGCATTACAAATGCCCCTCCCTGCCCATCGGATGACGCAAGAACGCGGGCAGTCAGATCCCCAAGAGGGGATTCAGAAAAATCTCAAATGCCAAAGCCAGAATGTCATTTATAATGAACGATATAGTGAAATCAAGGGGCTAGGCCAAAGCCAGAATGTCCTTTAGAATGAGTAAGGGTTTGCTCGCCCAAGCCCAAAGTTGAGGCCTCCCCCGGATTACAGAACAAACCTATTGTAATCAATGGATTAAATGAGAAATGGTAGCCAGTTGAAGCTCTGGTAGGCAATATGTTTACTCGATGGTAAAATGCGGCCGGCGGCGATTCCGGCGCCACGATCTTCAGCCTCGGGTCGCCAGCGCCCGCTATAATCGAGCCTCGAGAGGCCGATGCCTGTCCAGCTGACACTGCACTCGGAGGTGAAGTACCTGAAGGGCGTGGGGCCGGCGCGCGCCGAGATGCTGGCCGCGCGCGCCATCGCGACAGTGGAGGACCTGCTCTACTACACGCCCTTCCGCTACGAGGACCGCACCCGCCTAACGCCGGTCCGCCACCTGATCCCCGGCCAGACCACCACCGTGCTGGCGGAGGTGCTGAGCGGCGGTCTGATGCGCACGCGGCGCGGCATGTACATCTACGACCTGGCCGCGCGCGACGCCACCGGCATGCTGCGCTGCAAGTGGTTCAACGCCGTCTATCTGGAGAAGAACAAGGTCTTCCGGCCGGGCCAGCGCGTGTTCTTCTACGGCACGGTGGAGCGCGACCCGTTCGGCGCCCGCTTCCAGATGATCCAGCCGCAGTTCGAGATCCTGATGGGTGGGGAGACGGTGGGCGAGGATTCGCTCGAAGTAGGCCGGGTGGTGCCGATCTACGAGTCCATCAGCCGCCTGGGACCGCGCGTGCTGCGGCACCTGATGTGGACGGCGCTCGGCGCCGTGCAGGATCAGGTCGGGGACGCGCTGCCAGCGGCGGTGCGGGAGCGGAACCAGCTGCTCGACCGGGGATCGGCGCTGCGCCTGACCCATTTTCCCGGCAAGGATCAGCCGCTGGACAAGCTGGCGCAATTCCGCACCCCGGCGCAGGTGCGGCTGATCTTCGAGGAGCTCTTTAACGTCAGCGCCGGGCTGCTGCTGCGGCAGCGGCGGACACGGTCGGTCGAGGGGATCGCTTTCCGGCTGACGGAGGCGGCGCGCCATGCCATCAAGAGCGTGCTGCCTTTTCATCCCACCAACGCCCAGAAGCGGGTGCTGCGCGAAATCGTGGATGACATGCGCGCCCCGCGGCCCATGAATCGCCTGCTGCAAGGCGACGTGGGCTCCGGCAAGACGATTGTGGCCCTGCAGGCCGCCATCGTGGCCATCGAGAGCGGCTACCAGGCGGCGGTGATGGCGCCCACCGAGATTCTGGCCACCCAGCACTACCTTTCCATGAAGCGAATTCTGGCTCCCCTGCCGTATCGGGTCGAGCTGCTCACGAGCGCGCGCAAGGGCAAGGAGAAGGCGGAGGTGAAGCGGCGGGTGTCCGAGGGCGAGGCCCACCTGGTGGTGGGGACGCACGCCCTGATTGAACACGACGTGGAGTTCGCGCGCCTGGGGCTGGTGGTGGTCGACGAGCAGCATCGCTTCGGGGTGCTGCAGCGCTACCGCCTGATCCGCAAGGGACGTCCGCCCGACGTGTTGGTGATGACGGCCACTCCCATTCCCCGCACCCTGGCGCTGACCATCTACGGCGACCTGGATGTCTCGGTGATCGACGAGCTGCCGCCCGGGCGCTCGCCGATCCGGACGCGTCTGCTGGAGGACGAGGATCGGGACCAGGCCTTCGACCTGATCCGGCAGCAGGTACGGCAGGGGGAGCAGGCCTACGTGGTCTATCCGGTCATCGAAGAGTCTGAGAAACTGGACGTGCAAGCGGCCGTCCGCATGCACGAGCACCTGTCGCGCAGCGTCTTCCCCGAGTTCCGGGTGGGCCTGCTGCACGGCCGGCTGGCGAGCGCCGAAAAAGAGAGCGCCATGCTGGCGTTTCAGCAAGGCGAGATTCAGATCCTGGTGTCAACCACGGTGATCGAGGTCGGGGTGGATGTGCCGAACGCCACCGTTATGCTGGTGGAGCACGCCGACCGCTTCGGCCTGGCGCAGCTCCATCAGCTCCGGGGGCGCATCGGCCGCGGGCGGGCGCGGTCCTATTGCCTGCTGCTGGCGGGCCGGCCGTGCACTGAGGTGGCCGAGGAGCGTCTGCGCGCCCTGGTGGAGAGCACCGACGGCTTCCGCATCGCGGAAATGGACCTGAAGATTCGCGGTCCGGGGGAGTTCTTCGGCACGCGGCAGTGGGGCATCCCGGCGTTCCGGGTGGCGAATCTGCTGCGCGACCAGGAGATTCTGGAGTGGGCGCGGCGGGAAGCGGCCGCCTTCATCGAGCATCCGTCTTCGCCGCAGGCTCTGGCGAGCTACGTCGAGTATCTGCGGCGCATCTGGACGCGCCGTTACGGCCTGGCCAGCGTGGCCTGAGGCGACATGAGAATCATCTCCGGCGCCTATCGAGGCTGTCACCTGCGGTCCCTTAAGGGCGCCGCGCTGCGCCCGACCTCCGATCAGATACGCCAGACCCTCTTCGATGTGCTCGGCCCCGCCGTCGCCGGATCGCGGTTTCTCGACCTTTATGCGGGAAGTGGAGCCGTGGGGGTTGAAGCGCTCAGCCGCGGCGCCGGCGAGGTGACGCTGGTGGAGCATCACCGGGCGGCGGTGGATCTGATCCGGCGCAACCTGGAGAGTCTGAAGGCGACCGTCAAGGTCCGCGTTCTAGCCTGCTCGACGGCCAGCGGGCTGGAGCGGCTGGCGGCCGAAGGCGCGAGCTTCGATTACGTTTTCCTGGACCCGCCCTACGCCGAGATCGCCGAGTATCACTACATCCTGCGGCAGCTCGGGCGGTCATCGCTGCTGCCGCCCGGCGCGCTGGTAGTAGCCGAGCATTCCCGCCACCTGCGCCTCGAAGATCACTACGGGCGCCTCGCGCGGCTACGCACCTTGCGCCATGGAGACTCGCAGCTCTCGTTCTACCGTCCGGAGGAGAGGCGTTCTGAATGAAAGCGCCCCTCGCCCCCGCTGAGTTTACTAATCAGTGCGGAGGCGAAGGGCGCTTTAAGCGGGGCGGGATCGCCTTACTGCTGCGATGCCGACGCCGTTGAGCTGCCAGACGGTGCGGCCGCCGCCAGCTCCGGGTGTGAATACTTCGGGGTGCTGACGTAGCCTGTAACCTTGTTCTGATCCACCGTGTTCACCACCAGTTCGTAGAACTCTCTCGAATTCCCGGTAGTGAAGAAGACGGGCTCGTCGATCGTGCGGTTATCCTTCGGAATCGACATGTCGTTGGTCAGCAGATCCATATTGAAGCGGTGGCGCTTCACGTTGGTTTTCTTGAGCATCAGGCCGACCCCTGCCACGGTCTGCTGCTGGTTCTTGACCAGCGCAAACTCGTAGTAATTGCGCTGCCCGAGCTTGCGCAGGGTCTCGATGTCGTCGTGGTTGCGGGCGATGAGCGTTCCCATGTCGCTCCGGGCCATGCCGAGATCGTTCTGCAAGGTGGTCATGGTCTGCTTGGTGGTGCCGAGATCGCTCTTCGTCGCCGAGATGTCCTGGTTCATAGCGGCGACGTCGGCGCTGTCAGCCTTCTTGCCCAGTTCCTGCTTCAACTCCGCGTTCTGAGCTTCGGTCTGCTGCTGGAGCTGGGCCACCATCTTGCGCGCCTTGGCCAAGGTCAGGTTGGCGCCGCCATGGCTGGCTCCCATCTTCTTGGCCGTGGAATCGAGTTCGCTGCGCAGGGCATCCAGCTCCTGCGCGCTGGCGTCCTGGAAGCTCGCGAACTTGGCGGCCAGCTGCTCGCTCGACTGCTGCACCTGGCTCTTCAAGGCGGCCTGATCGGATTGCAGCGTGTTAATAGATCCGATCTTACTAAGCGTATAAATCTGGGCGATCACAAGCAGTCCCAGAACCACAAAAACGATGACCCAGGGTCCGCTGGACTGCCGAATCTCAATATGCTCACTTCGAGGAACTTCGTCGATTGCCATAACTCCCCTCCTTCGGGTCTTGCCTCCGCAGCATCTCCTCCGTCGAGGTGCCGACTCCCAGGTGAGCAAGCCGGATACCACTCTTGGATCTACTGCAAGTGCTTGATTGCAAGCGTCTTGGATTCGTCCAACTGCAATCGCGCGGTCGGTTTTCAAGCGCGGACTTACCGCACGAGTGTAAGAATGCCGTGCCGACGCGATCGGCCGTTACCGCGCGCCTGGCGCGGCTTTCTTCTTCACCCACCCCTCCTTTACCACTTGACGGGCGCGGCCCAAGGCGAGCGAGCCCGGCGGCACGTCCTCCGTGATCGTTGAACCCGCGGCCACGTAGGCTCCGCGCCCCACGCGCACCGGAGCCACCAGCATGGAACCGCTGCCGATGAAGACGCCGTCCTCAATGTAGGTGGGGTACTTGGCCTTGCCGTCGTAGTTGCAGGTGACGGTGCCGGCGCCGACGTTCACCTTTTCCCCCAGCTCCGCGTTTCCCAGATAGGTCAGGTGTCCGGCCTTGCTGCCGCGCCCGATGCGCGATTTTTTGACCTCCACGAAGTTACCGACGCGCGTCTCGGGACCCACCTCGGCGCCATCGCGCAGGTGGAGAAAGGGTCCGACCATGGCATCGGAGCCTACCGAGGACGCTGACATGACGGTGAGGGGCCGCACCGTGACGCGGTCGCCGATCTGGGAGTCGGTGATGACGCAATAGGGCCGGACCAGGCAGTCGCGTCCCACCCGGGTGGCGCCCAGCAGGCACACGCCTGGCTCGAGCACCGTGTCGCGCCCCACCGTGACCTCGTCGTCGATGTAGGTGGCGGCGGGGTTGACGATGGTCACGCCCTCTCGCATCAGCGCCTCGGCCTTGCGCCGCCGCAGGATCGCTTCCGCCTGGGCAAGCTCAACGCGGTCGTTAACGCCCAGCACCTCCGTCGGATCGGCCACCGGGACGGCCTCGACGCGCTGGCGGCGCCGGGCCAAAATCTCCACCAGGTCGGTGAGCAGGTACTCCTTCTGGGGGTTATCGGCCGTGAGCCGGTCCAGGTGCTCCAGCAGTTTGGCGCGCGAGAAGCAGAGGATACCCGAGCTGACCTCGCAGATGCGTCGTTCGGCGGCCGTGGCCACCTTCTCCTCTACGATACGCCGCACCCGGCGGTCGGGCCCGCGAACCACCCGTCCGTAACCCTGCGGGCGCTCGAGCAGCACGGTGAGGATAGTAGCCGCGGCGCGTCGCCGGCGGTGGGTGTCGACCAAGTTGCGGAGAGTTTCCGGCCCAAGCAGCGGTGAGTCACCCACCAGCACCGCCAGGTCGGCGCTCGAGGAGCGCTCCAGCTCCTTCCGCGCCACCATCAAGGCGTGGCCGGTGCCGAGCTGCTCCTCCTGCTCGATGAACGTGAGCCCCGGCCGCGCGAAGGTCTTCTGTACCTCGCCGGATTGGTGGCCCACCACCATGTACACCTGTGCGGCTCCGCTCGAAAAGGCTGCGCGCAGCGGATACTCGCCCAGGCAGCGCCCGGCCAGGCGATGTAGGAGCTTCGAGCGCTCCGATTTGAAGCGGGTCGCCTTGCCCGCCGCCAGAATCAGGACTGAGAACTCGCTGGGGGTCATGAGAGCCTAGTTAGTTAAGGTGGTTCTGCTCTGCCGCCCGTCATCGGCTAGGGTATGGCAAGCGGCTCGGACATATCTGTTTTATAGTCAATGGAGTACGAAAACCTCTCCGTTTCACGCCCGGCCGCACGGGAACTTCTCATTGACTGGAGGGGGCTGAAAGGAAGCCGATTGCCAGGCGACGCGGGATGCTTTCGGCCGATTGGCATGTCAATTGCCGTAAAATCTGATGAGTGCGACGAGAGGTGGCTCATGTTGAACGACGCCGAGCTGAATGAATTTCAAGACCACCAGACCGATGACGAGTGGCAGGATGTCACCTATCACTCGACCGCCGACCTGCTGGAGGCTTGCTCCGAGTGCGGAACGGTCCGGGCTAAGAACAGCCTGGCCCTGTGTCCCTGGTGCGAAGACATCTACTGCTGCACGGAAGGTGTTTGTTCGGAGCGGCATCGCTCGACCGCGCACCCGACGGTCGCTTTTTGGAGCTGGTGAACTTGGCCCGAAGCTGGGCAGACGTTGGCCCCTCGGCCATTTGGAGCTCACGTTCGATTTCATTGGTAACGCCGTGACATTACCGTAACGCTTACCTTTACACGATTCAATAGCCCTGTCAAGTAGCGTATTTTGTAGGCTAGCGCTGGCTCCCAAACCAGGTCGATCCTGAAAGGCACCACGGGGAGTCTCGATTCACGGGCAGACAGCTACCGGCGGATAGGGCCTTCAGCGGGATATCCTATCCAGCGGCACAGGCGGACGAGGTGGCACAGACGACCCGGGTATTGAGCCGTCTCTGCGGCGCGCTGGCAGCCCCAATGCTGTTTGTCGGGCAGGTGCTGCATGCCGCGGTACAGACTGCGCCGGCAAACGCGCATGTCCTCTGTGAAGAGGCTGGCATGACCCGGCATTTCAGTACGTCCTGGTCAGCCGGGCCGTGATTGAGGACCGGCTTCGGGCGGCGCCGCACAACAACGCCGAGCGCAAACAAACGCTTGACCTCACGCTCGGGCGGGCGGGCTGCAAAGGTCCGGATCTTACCGAGCAGCCGGTCAAGCACCAGGACTTGCCGAACCTGATTTGCACGCTGCGCGGGACCACAGATTCCACCATCATCGTGGGCGCCCACTTCGACAAGGTGTCGCCCGGCGACGGTGTGGTGGACAACTGGAGTGGCGCGTCGCTGCTACCAAGGCTCTTTGAGAGCCTTCAGAATCACCCTCGCCGCCACACTTTTGTCTTTGTGGGCTTCGCCACTGAAGAAGAAAGACTGGCGGGGTCCAAAAGCTATGTGAAACAGATGACGCCCACGCAAGTGGCCGCAACCCGCGCCATGGTCAACATCGACACGCTGGGCTTAGGCCCCACCAAGCTCTGGCTGAACCACTCGGACCCCAAACTGGCCGGCGCGCTCTTTGCGATGGCGCAGTCCTTGAAGCTGTCTCTGGCGATGATGAACGCCGATCGGGTGGGCGATGACGACTCCGATCCCTTCATCCGGCGTAGGATTCCCACCCTGATGGTTCACTCGGTCACACAAAAGATCCTCCACATTCTTCACTCGGGCCAGGACAATCTGGCCGCCGTAAGCTTCGGCGACTACTATGACACCTATCGCCTGCTGGCTGCTTACCTGGCTTGGATCGACACCACCCTGACTTGAGCCCTTTGACGTAGGCGATTACCGGCCGGGCCGGTAGGTGGCAAAGCTCGTGTCGGTCTCCCAGACCGTCACGGCCTGCAAGCGCGCTCCGCCGCGATTCACGCTAGGCTCGAGCTCCCGGCAGAAGTGGAGGGCGATATTCTCGGCGGAAGGGTTGATCTGGTCGAAGGGAGCGATCTCGTTCAGAAACTGGTGATCCAGACGGTCGGCGATCCTGCGCACCGCCTCGCGCAGATCGATAAAGTCCACCAGCAGGCCGGTGGAATCGAGCTTCTCGCCCTCGACCGACACCCGCACCTTGTAATTGTGGCCGTGGACGTTCTCGCATTTGCCCTTGTAGTCGCGCAGAGCGTGGCCAGCCGGGAATGATACCTCGATGGAGACCTCAAACATATCGATCGCTTGAACGGTTGTCCGCCTGCGGCAGCCGTTACGGCGTGGGCTCAACCCCCGCTTTGTGGGATTGTCGCATGAATTCCCTGACCTCTTCCAACCGGGTGGCGCGCCCGTACTCGGGCAGGCTCTCGAAAAAGTGGCGCCCGTAGTGCTTCTTCACCAGGCGGGGGTCGAGGATTGCGAGCACGCCGCGATCGGCCGTGCTGCGGATGAGCCGGCCGAATCCCTGCTTGAGCGAAATCACCGCTTCGGGTACCTGGTATTCCACGAAGGCGTTGCCGCCGTCTTCGTTGAGTTGCCGGATGCGGGCGGCCACCACCGGGTCGGAAGGCACGGCGAAGGGCAGGCGGTCAATAATGACGGCGCTCAACTGCTCGCCTTGCACGTCCACGCCCTGCCAGAAGGAACTGGTGGCAAAGAGCACGGCGTGAGGCGTGGAGCGGAAACGCTCCAGCAAGGCGTTGCGGGGCGCCTGGCCCTGCAGCAGGAGGGGATATCGCAGCCGGGCCCGCACGCGCTCGTAGAGGTCGCGCATCTGCTGGTAAGACGTGAAGAGCACGAAAGCCCGACCGCGCGTGGCCTTCAACACCTCCGTGACCTCTTCGGCGGCCCGGCGGCTGAAGTCGGACTCGCGCGGGTCTGGCAGATGAGCCGGCGTGTAGAGCAGCGCCTGCCGCTTAAAGTCGAAGGGCGAGGGAAAGACGCGCTCGGTAGCATGATCGATTCCGAGGCGCCGCTTCAGAAAGTCAAAAGTGCCGCTGACCGCCAGGGTGGCCGAGGTCAGAACGGTCGTGTCGACCTTTTCAAAGAGGCGTTCGCGAAGGATGGCCGAGACATCAATGGGGGAGGCCTCCAGAAAGACGCCCCGTCCGCGGCGCTCCCACCAGAAGACGAAGTTGCGATCCTGGCCTTCGATGACCATTTCGAGGGTGCCCCGCAGCTCGACCGCCCGCCTCGCCAGATTGTTGATCTCCTCCGGCCGGTCCGGAATGCGCTTCAACTCGGTCTCGAGCCGTAGATGCGCGTTGACCAGCCCGCCGTAAGTCCCCCGATTGACCTCCAGGAAGCGGTCGCGCTGATCGAAGGCAAAGCGGCCCTCGCCGGAGGGAAAGAGGTTGAAAAAGGTCTCGGCGCGCCGGCGCAGCTCAGCCACCGCCGCCAGCGCCTCCGCGATCCGTAGATCCTTCTGGCGCAGGATCTGGTCCGTGTCGCGCGCCAGCTCCTCGACGCGATAGTTGGAGAACTGCAGGCCGAAGTAGACGGTGGCTACGTCCTCGATGTCGTGGGCTTCATCGAACACCACGGCGGCGTAGTCGGGCAGCAGGCGGGCATAATCCCCCTGTTTCAGGGCCAGGTCCGCAAAGAACAGGTGGTGGTTGACGATGATCACGTCGGCTTCGGCCGCGCGCTGATGCATCAAGGTGATGAAGCAGCGCTCGAACTGCGGGCACTTCTGGCCGGTGCAGGCTTCGCGGCGGGCGTCGATGTGGCTCCAGAGCTCGCTGGTGTCGCGCAGGCCCGTGAGCTCAGCCCGGTCTCCCGTCTGGGTGCGCTGCTCCCATTTCCGGATCTGGGTGTAGAGTTCAACCTCTTCGAGGCCACTTAGGGCGGGCTGGCGCTCGATTTCGTAAAGCTTCTGGCGGCAGAGGTAATTGGCGCGGCCCTTCATCAGGGTGGCGCGCACGTCGGGAAAGAGCTTCTTGAGGAAAGGCAGGTCTTTGAAGAAGAGCTGCTCCTGCAGGTTTTTGGTGGCGGTGGAGATCACCACCCGGCGGCCGCTGAGGATGATCGGAACCAGGTAGGCCAGCGTCTTGCCCGTACCCGTGCCGGCCTCGGCGATCAAGTGGCGGCGATTCTCGATGGCGGCGGCCACCTCCTCCGCCATTTCAAGCTGGGCAGGACGATGCTCGTAGCGGGGATGATGGCGCGCCAGCCAGCCCCTGGGCTCGAAGATGCGCTCGAGACTTGGAGCGGCAGCCGGCGGGGTGGCGAGCTTGGGCATGAGTCTGAAAATCTCTACTCGGCGTGAAAGCGGTAGCCCGCCTGTTTGATCGCCTTGCGGAAATCCTCCGCGCGCATCTCGATGGGCTTGCACATTTCGTAGAGCCGGGAACTCAAGGTGACGCCGAACTGGTCCAGGGAACGCTCCAGATTGGGAATGGCCTCGCCCGACGGCGTCTTCACCTCGCTGCGGGCGGTTCCGTTCTCGCCAAAGGGGAGCGTGGTAGTGATCAGCGTGACCTTCTTCTGGTTGTAACGCCAGTTGATGACGTAGGCCAGGCGCTCCTTGACCCAGTCGCTGGGATTGGCGGAAACGAGTTCGTCGAGCAGGAGGACCTCGGTCTCCACCACCGGCTCCAGCAGCCGGAGTTCCGAGGTTTCCGAGACCGGATTGTAACTCTCCCGGATCGCCTGGAGCAGCTCACGGAAATCGGAAAACAGGCATTCCACCCCCTTGCGCGTGATCAGCTCGCGCAGGACCGCCACCGCCAGGTGGGTCTTGCCCACCCCGGTTGGCCCGGTGAAGATGAGCCCGAAGTCCACCGGATACTCCTCGACAAAGCGCTCCGCCCAGCTCTTGGCGGTGTTGAGGTAAGGGTCCAACTGGCCGGTGGCGGGGTCGCGCCGGACGAAATAGTTCTCGAAGGTGCAGGGTTGGTAGCGGCGTGGAATGCGGGCCCGGCGCAGAAGGTCGGCCGGCAGCTTTTCCTTGGCGCAGTCGCAGCGCTGAGCGCGCTGGACACCCTGTACCTCTACGAGCTTCCAACCCGTGCCCTCACAAGCCGGGCAATCCTTCCTCGCCATGCTTTCCCCTGAAACCGTATTCTAACCGATTGGGGCGGCGCGACGGGGACCGAAGTATCGCAGGCCTGAGCTGCGCGGATCAGCAAGGAAGGCCGAGCGGCCGGTCAAGATTCGAGCGCGGCCTGCAGCATCGCCCGGGCGTAGCCGACGTTGTAAGCGAAGCCGACGTAGGAGCCGCCTCCGGGATAAACCGATTTGAAGCCGGGGTGGTCGCGGTCGGCATCGAGGCCGCGCGGGTGCTCGGGGTAGAGCAGGCGCTGATAGTTCTGGCGCACCAGTTCCTTCATGACGCCAAACATGTCGACCTGGCCTTCGTCCAGGAAGACCTCGGTGTACTTTTCGCGGGGCCTCTGCACGCGCACATTACGAAAATGCACGTGATTGATGCGGTCGCGGCTTCCAAAATAGCGGCAAACCTCTACGGGATCCTCGCCCAGTTCGCGCGTCACGCCGCAATCGAAGGTGATCCCGTTCGACTTGCTTGGAACGATTTCGATGAGACGCTTCCACCCCGCCAGCGTCGACATGATCTGTCCCGATCCGCGACTCAGCGGCGCGGGCGGATCGTTGGGATGCAAGGCCAGGCCGACGCCGGACTCCTCGGCCACCGGCACGACCGCTTTCAGGAAGTAGGTGATGTTCGCCCACATCTCGTCGAGGCCGTGAACGCCTTCCTCCGGTAGCGGAGGCAAGTCCTTCACCCGCTCGTAGTCGAACGACGTCAGTCCGGCGCCGCCTCGGTCCTCCTCCGCCTCCGCGTAGTAGCCCTCCACCAGCCGGTGGGCATAGAAGTTGTACTCCACCACTGGCAGGCCTGCCCGGCCGGCAGCGCGGATCGACTGGCGGACTTTTTCGATCTCCTCGTCCCGCCCGGGCCGGCCGTAGATGGCATTCGGAAATCCGACGATCATCATGTTTCCCAGACTCAAGCCGCCCGACTTCATCCGCTCCATGAGGGCACGGATCCAGCTCTCCTCCCATGGAATCGGCGGCCCGCCCATGAGCACGTGGTCGACGCCCAGTTGCTTCACGCGCCGCATACCTTCCGGGTCGGCCACGCCCGCCGCCAGACTGCCGGACCCCATCTCCTGACAGATCTTGGGTGTTCCGGATCCTTCGCGGGGCAGTTCGGGCTCGGCCTCGACTCTCTCGGGAAGCGCCGCCCTCAGGGCCGTCGCGCCGGCGGCCCGGATCATTTCTCTTCGGGAGAACTCAATCGGCATAGAACACTTCCTAGCTGAGAGGCGGTCGGCGCCGATGCCAGTCGGTGTGGTCCTGGAACGAGCGGGCGGTGGTGACCACAGCTCCGTCGTTTAAGGCGCGGCCTATGAATTGGATGCCGAATGGGAGTTGGTCCTTGCTGAATCCGCAGGGGACGGTGATGGCCGGCAATCCGCACAGACTGGAGATGCCGTCCGGGGCGCGCCTCTCGATGGGGCCGGCCGAATCTTCCTCCGGCGGGGCGTTCAGCAGAGAAGCCGCCGAAGACTGGCCGGCGGCCGCCAGAACATCGACATCGTGGAAGAGCTTGTCGACCCTTTTCTGCAGGAAGGTCCGGACACGCTGCACCTGAAGATAGTCGGCGGCCGAGAACTCCAGGCTGGCGTAACCGTTGATCTGGCCTACCGGATCGATCAGTTCGGCGCAACGCCCGCTGACGATCAGATCCTGGAAGGCCGACGCCGCTTCCATCAGGATGGTCAGCTCGGCGGCTTCCTCATAGGGACCGTCCGGAATCTCGACATCGGAGATGGTGGCGCCGTTCTGTTCAAGCACCTTGAGGGCGTCGTCCACGGCGGACTCGATCGCGGGGTCCTCATGCTGCCAGACGTTGGTGAGCCGGCCGATGCGCACAGGTTTCCGGGCGCCATCCGCCGGAGCCGGATATCGAAACTCGGCGACGCCAGTGGGCAACGAGTCGAAATCGTTGGGGTCATGCCCGGCGATCACCGAGAGGACAAGACCGCAATCGTCGGCCGTGCGGGCCATGGGACCCAGCTTGTCCATGCTGTAAGCGATCGCCATGGCTCCGAAGCGGCTGACGCGGCCGAAGCTCGGGCGCATCCCTGAGACCCCGCACCAGGCCGAAGGACAGAGAATCGAGCCCCGCGTGTCGGAGCCCAGGGCCCAGGGAGCAAGTCCCGCTGCCACGATGGCGCCGGAGCCGCTCGACGAGCCGCAGGTCCAGTAGTTGGTGTTCCACGGGTTCTTGCAAGCGCCGGTCAGCGAGGCGGCTCCGCCGGAATATCCGAGACCCCCGGCCAGCTCGATCATGGCGGCCTTGCCGATCAGGACGGCCCCGGCGCGATTCAAACGGTCGATCACCGTGGCATCGAAATCGAAGGTCTGCGCAGCGTAAGGGCGTGCGCCCCAGGTGGTGGGATATCCGGTTACGGCCACCAGATCTTTGGCGGCGTAGGGCACGCCGTGCAACGGCCCGCGATATTGGCCCCGAGAGACTTCCGCCTCGGCCGCGCGCGCCTGGCGCAGGGCGAGGTCGCGGGTCAGGGTGGCGTAGGCGTTGAGTTTCGGCCCTAGGGACTCGCTGCGCGCAAGATAGCCCTCGGCCAGTTCGACGGGCGAGAGCCGGCGCTCGCGAATGTGATCGCCCAGCTCGCGAACCGGGAGAAAGAAAACCTCCTCCGCCAGCACGCGTTAGACCTTCCCTTCTCGAGCCAGGGCCGCTCGCTCGTCTCCCGCGACTAAAGTCAGGACACTGGCCGGGGGATCGCCGTTTTGCAGAGAGAAGGCGTGCACCGACGCCAGCATCTTCTCGTTGTAGGTGAGGATCCGGCGCAGATGCTGGCGTTGTGCGTCCGACAGGCGCATGCCGTACTTACGGACGATGTTGGCCAGCTTGGCTTCGACCTCCTGGGCCAACTCGGGCGCAAGGCCCGAATTCTGCTTTCCGCTGAGCTGCTCCGGGGCCCCTGAGGTTTGACTTGGGGCTGGCGGCGCCGCCAGCAGCGGGATTGGGGACAGCGACAAAGCCGCCACTTGCGCCGCCCGCCGGCCAAAGCTGCGTCGCGATATCCCGGCGGCTGTGCCAGACGGCCGTGCTTCTGCCGGCGAAGTGGTCTGCTCAGAATCACGCTTCGACATTTGCGCTATCGTGTTGCATCGCGCGTTCAGGCGTCAATGGGAATTTATGCAACGCCACCTCAGGGGACCTGGGCGGCTATAATCAGAAACGATGCGCTTCGAGTTCTTCGTCGCCCTCCGCTACCTGAAGGCCAAGCGGCGGCAGGCCGCCATCTCGGTGGCCACCGTGATTTCGATTGTTGGCGTGATGGCCGGAGTCTGCGCCCTGGTGGTCTCGCTCGCCATCAACAACGGCTTTCGTGAGGACATGGAGAACCGCCTGGTGGGCGCCACCGCCAACGTTAACCTGCTGCGGAGCAAGAACGAGGGCATCGCCGACTACAACCAGCTCACGGCGCGCCTGGCTCGCTTGCCGCACGTGCTGGCGGCCGCGCCGGTGCTCTACGAGGAAGGCCTGCTTTCCAGCCACTCCCACGCCGAGGGCGTGATCCTGAAGGGCGTGGACCCGCAACGCGAGCTGCAGGTGGGCGATCTGCTGAGGCACCTGACTGCAGGATCGATCGAGGGATTGAGCCAGAACTTTGCCAACGCCGACCCCATCATCATCGGCAAGGAGTTGGCCAAGTCGCTTGGCGCTCACGTCGGCGATACCGTCCTGATCACCAGCCCGCAGGGCTACCTCACCCCGCTGGAAGTGGTCCCCAAATTCCGGCACTTCCGCGTGGTAGGCATCTTCGATTCGGGCTTTTACGACTTCGATTCCGGCTGGGCGTTTACCAATCTGCCCGCGGCGCAGCGGCTCTTCGACCTTCCGGACGTGGTGCGCGTGATCGAATTTCGGATCGACGACATTTATCAGGCCAATGCGGTGGCCGAGACTATCCGGCAGGCGGCGGGGCCGGGTTACGACGTGACGACCTGGCAGGAGCAGAACCGGTCGCTGTTCAACGCCTTGAAGCTGGAGCGCCTGGTCACCATTCTCACCATCGGCTTGATCGTGCTGGTGGCGGCGCTCAACATCTTCATCACTCTGGCCATGATGGTGATGGAGAAGAACCGCGAGATCGCCGTCCTCATGTCGATGGGCGCCCGCCGCCGGCAGGTGTGGGCCTTGTTCACCATGCACGGCCTGATGATCGGCGCCGTAGGCACCCTCCTCGGTCTGGTGCTTGGCTACTCGGCTTCCTGGGCGGGCAACCACTACAAGCTGATCCATCTGCAGGCCGACGTCTATTCGCTTGCCTTCGTCCCCTTCCATCCCCGACCCTGGGACGGGGTCTGGATCACGCTCGCGGCTTTGACGATCAGCCTGCTGGCGACGCTCTACCCTTCGCTGGGCGCCGCTCGGCTAAAGCCGGTGGAGATCCTGCGCTACGAATGACGGCTTGGGGAGGGGCAACCCTTCGGGAGAACGGCTCCGATGCCTGGCTCAATCCTGATCGTCCTGGTGCTGCTGGCCCTGATCCTGGGCGGCCTTTCACTCGGTGCCTATCTGGTCGCCGCTGACAAGCTGTACGCTAAGGACAAGCAACTGGTCGGGCGGCGTCGCCGGGCCAAGGCCAATACCACAACGGGCGCGGCTCCTGCCACTCCAGGCCCAGCCGAAGCGGCCGCGGACAGGGACGACAAACGCACCTAAGGCCCGCCCTCAGTATTTCCGCAACACGCCGATCACGCGCCCCTGGATCTTCACGTCGCGCGCGGGCAGGACGATGGGGTCCATCTGGGCGTTGGCGGGCTGAAGGCGGACCTTGCCGTCCTGGCGGAAGATGCGCTTCAGGGTAGCCTCCGTCCCCTCGATCAGAGCCACCACGATCTCGCCGTTTTCCGCCGTGCTCACCCCTTCCACCAGGATGTAGTCTCCGTCGCAGATGTGGTCGTCGATCATGGAGTCGCCCTTCACCCGCAGCACGTAGACATTGCCCTTGCGGCCGGCGAAATCGCCGAGCGACAGGGTCTCGGGATTGGCGACGGCCTCTACCGGCTGGCCGGCCGCAATCCGGCCGAGCAGCGGAAACTCGAGGCCCGACGGCTCCGCGGGCGGAGGCCCGGCGGCTCGCGTCGCCTTCGAACCCGTCCGGCCGCTCATCAGGCGCGCCGCCTTGGCGAACGGCACCGGGCCTGGCACTGCCAGCACGTCGATCGATCGGCTCTGGTTGTAGCCTCGCTTGATGAATCCCTTGCGCTCCAGGTTCTCCACGTGCTTATGAACCGTGGCCAGCGACGACAGGTCGAGCGACTGGGCGATCTCCTCGAAACTGGGGGCGTAGCCGTTGCGATTAATGAACCCGATCAGAAAATCGAGCACCTGTTTCTGGCGTTTGGTCAGAGCCATCGGAACCTCCGCGCCGCTGTACCGGCCCAGATTCCATTCTGGGCGAATAAAAGGCGAATAGCAAGGAGCTTTTTGCCTATCCCTATCGGTGGGAGTGGAGGGGAGGAGCCACCTTCATTGACCGGACGCCAGCCGGATCACTGCCTGGCACCACTTCCCGCCATCGCGGACTCGGGCGGCCTGAAGGCGACTTGTTCCGGCCAGGGCAGATGCGCGATCCGCCGCAGACGCGGCAGGCAGACCAGCACGGTGGTGAAGTAGAGAAAGCAGATGCTGCCGCCCAGCGTCAGGGCGAAGCGTGTGCCCAGATACTCCGCCACGTGGCCCACCCACAAGCTCCCCAGGGGCGCCAGGCCCATCAAGGTGAAGACGTAAAAGCTCATGATCCGGCCGCGGAGCTCGGGCGGACTCACCATTTGCAGGGTGGTGTTGGTGAGCGCCAGCGCGCCCACCATGGTGGCGCCCAGCAGGATCAGCAGGAAGAACGACCACCAGAAGCTGCGGGCCTGAGCCAACAGGATCAGGGCCAGCGAGAAGAGCGCTGCGCTCGAAACGATGAATCCTCCGCGGCGCTTGGCCGTGCGCTGGGCGGCGAGGCTGAGGGCCGCGATCACCGCACCGATCCCCGCCCCGGCCATCAGGTATCCGAGACCGGAGGCGCCCACGTGCAACAGGTCGCGGGCGAAGACCGGCATCAACACCAGGTAAGGCAGCCCGAAGAGGCTCAGAAACGCAGGCACCGAAAGCAGGATGATCAGCAGGCGATGGTGATGGATGAAGCGCAGGCCATCCACCACCGCTCCCAGCACTCCGCTCGGCGAATCCGGGCGCAGGCGCGGCGGCAGTTTGAGAATCAGCAGGGCCACGATCAGCGCGAAGAAGCTCAGGGAGTTGAGATAGTAGCAGCCCGCCACTCCCACCGTGCCCAGGGCCACGCCCGCCAGGGTGGGTCCGATGGCGCGCGACATGTTGAACTGCGCCGAATTGAGGCCCACCGCATTGACGATGTTTTCGCGCGGCACCAGGTCCGGCACCAGGGCCTGATAGGCGGGGCTGTTCAAGGCCCCCGCCATACCGGTGAGAAAGCTGATCAGCAGAATCTCGTTGATCCGGACCACGTGAAACGAGGTCAGGAGTGCGAGGATGAGCGCTAGGGCCGCCATCGTGCTCTGTGTCCCTAGCATCAGCCGGCGGCGGCTCAGCCGGTCCGCGATAGCGCCCCCAGGCAAGGAAAAGATCAGGGCTGGCACCTGCCCCAGGAACCCGTTCAGGCCCAGCAGAAAAGGGGAGTTGGTCAAGAGCAAAATCTGCCAGCCGAGCGCCAGGTTCTGCATCCAGGTGCCGATGTTCGACAGAAAGTTGCCGCTCCAGAAAAGGGCGTAATCGCGGTATTGCAGGGAGCGAAACATCGCCGGCAAGCGGCTCGGCAGGACCTCGACGGAGGCGGGCGAGGCCATCGCTGAGACTGCCGAAGTCATGGCCGTCGGGGCAGGCACAGCGGGCACGGGATTGACGTCGGTTGAACCCATCTTACTTCAATTTATCATAGGCATCGCCCTGGTCGTCGAAGGGCTCGGGCTGCAGCAAGCGGAGTTCCAAATCGGCGCTTCGACGTCTCATTTCACAGGCCTCGGTCTCGGATTTTCTGGCTCGAGCCGCTGGCTAGGGCGGCTCATTGACCGGTAGACCCCCAATCCTCACACTTATCTCAAAAACCGGCCTAAAAACGACCATAAATGATTGAAAAAAAGCAAGATAGGCTCGTTGGCTTCGCCTTCGCCATTTTCCTCACATCCCACTGAAAGTAATGGCTTTAACCTCGTTGACTTCGGTTGGCTTTGCCCCCCTCTGGCGTCCCTGACGGCGGCTGAGGGGCAGTTGCCTGGGCCGCATCCGGCGTCCCGCGCGCCAGGGTCTCCACCGCCAGGGTCTCGGCAAAGACCTCCCGGAAGCGCTCGAGGCGCAAGGCGTCATGGCGATCCTGGGGGTACTTCCGCTGCCCGCGCCTGGCTCCAAACAAGCGCAATCGGGCCTCGATCTTGCCCCGCACCTCGGCCGGCGATCCGATCGGCCGCCCCACGACGGCTCCCAAGCGCACCCGCCAGGGCTCGTGCCGGTTCCGCTGGACGTTGACGAGAAAGAGGATCAGTTGCTCGATCAGCGCGTCCTGTTCCGGGCAGCGGGCCGGTCCGGCCGCCACCCACTGGCGGATGCGCCGCGCCTTTTCCCACCAGGTCCGGGCCATGAGGATCACCGCCTGCCGGTCGGCGGCGTCGGCGGGCTGGAAAATCGCCGCCAGGTCGCGGTAGAGCCGGCGAAATTCCCGTGGGTCCTCGCCGCGGGCCTGCAGTTGACGATCTAGCTCAGCCGGGTAGAGATCGTAACGGCCGTTCAGCGCCGACCGGCGCTTGCCGGCCCGGGTCTTGGGGCCAGTGGACCTGAGGGCGTTCCGCCGGTTGGCCAGGGTGCGCCGGCTGGGACGCGGAGAAGCTGCGCCTTCGGGCGGTTTGGGTTCGTTCATCAGGGCTCCGCGAGCGTTTTTACCAAGTGGGTAAAATTATCTCACGAGTAAATAAGCGTGTCAAGGCCTCATTTGCTGGGGCCCGGCAAACGCCTCGTCCCGAAGGAAGCTGGCCGCCCGGTGGTCTGGGTTGCGACGAGGCCCTGGTGGTCGCTGACCGGGCGCGCCTTGCCGGCCGAAGGTTTCTGCGGCATTCTGGCTCTACGGGCAAGCCCAATGAGGACACCGCACGGTGGCTGGACCGAGGAATATGTGCTATCCCTTCCTCTCGGGGAAGATGACAGCTTTGAGAGAAAGGGAACCCGTCCGCTCGATCTAGCCCTGCCGGATGTCCGGCAAGACAGCGTATTAAATTTAGATGAGTTGGCAAAGCAACTCTCGGCCTTCGCGAACACTGGAGGTGGAGCTCTGATTTACGTAGTCGATGATCGCGGGCGGGTCGACCATGGCGGCGTTTCGCGGGTGATAAAGGGTCGGAAGTCCACGAAGGACTGGCTGGAGAGTTTCATACCGTCGGCTACAGAGTTTGAGATCGTCGGCGTCAACGTGCGTGAGATAGTCGCCCAACAAGCCGCTTCGTCTATTCAGCCGGATAAGGCCTTGTTTGTGGTGGAAATTCCCGACAGCGAAAGGGCTCCGCACCAGTCGGTCCGCGACAAGCGATATTACGTCCGTCTCGGTGGGCGGTCCCAGCCCGCTTCTCACCGGTTGATTGAGGATATTCGAAACCGTTCAACACACCCCAACGTGGAGTTGTCGGCGGTTGAGATCCTGAATCTCTCTGCGCAACGACAAGTGCTTTTCGACCAGCAGCAACTGCGGCACGGCGGGGAAGTCCGATTCAGCTTTCGTATTCGCCTGAGGAATCAAGGGTCACTGAAAGCGTCCAATGTGGCATTCCTCTTCTCGCCTAGTTTGGGCGTGGGCCTGGCGCAAGCACGCCTGCCCAATGCAAGGCTCCGCGTAGGACCACAATCTGCGCTTGTATGGGAATTGGATTGTCCCATGTTTCCCCAGATGGAGATGGAGTTTGACATCACCTGCTTGGCGAGAGTGGAGCTTAGAAACGCACGTCTTTTCGTTCAGGGAACCGGAACCTCGCTGGATAAGTGCAAGGTGCCGTGGAAAGTCTTTGCTGACAGTGCCGTGCCTAAGTCGGGAGAAATAGACCTTGGGTCTCTAGGCTTGCTGCAGAGGGCGTATTCTGAGTGGATGAGTGCCCCACCAGACAGATGAAAACCCAGGACTGGCACCCAACCGAGTTTGTGCGACCTTTCCAGGAATCCCGTGGCTATCTTTGTCCGCAGGCGCAAAGTGGAGAGGCGCAATCGCAGAGTTTCACTCTGCGCCAGCCTCCCACGCGCTTGAGGGCGATCGTCGCGGAAATCGCCCCGGAGGCTGGGGGTTTACGGTATTGTGTGGCTCCCCAAAGCCGCAGAACTTCGTTCTGCGCCAGGCGGCCCGACGAACTTGTTCTCAAGAGGCTTAACTTTGTGCGGCAAACCCAAACGATGTTTCGAGCGTCATAAGGAGAGCGTAGCGCCGAGTGTGGGCCGAGAGTTGGAAGCTCGCCGAATGACCCCTCAATGACGGAATAACATTCGGGGTTGCCCGCGAAGGGGTAACCGGTATATAAATGAATACCGGTTGATCGGGAGAGCAAAACGAGCGTTCAAGATGGGTCAATCGCGCCGCAATTTCGATTTTTGAATCTCCCGAAAGACTGAGTTCTCCCCAGAGTCGCGCTGCGACCTTGCCAAAGCGCCCTCCTTTGTGCCGAGGGCCCAATCGCAAAAAGGGGAACCCACCTCAGGGTCTGGACGGCCAGTAAGTGTGCTGCCAGGAAGAGGGCTGGAAGGGTGGTAACAGCATGGTCTCTGATTCCATTACGCCGCAAGCAAGCGGTTTTATGTTTCCGCCGCTCGGCAAGAAAGTCAAAGTGCTCCTGGTCTGGCCTAAGATCCCCGACTCCTTCTGGACGTTTTCCGGGATGCTGGAACTCCTGCCGGAAAAGACTCTCATGCCGCCCCTCGGACTGGTTACCGTGGGGGCCCTCTGTCCGGGCCACTGGACCCTCCGCCTGATTGACCAAAACGTTGAGGAGTTGACGGACGACGATATCCTCTGGGCCGATCTGGTGATGGTCGGCGCCATGACCGTTCAGAAGGCGGGACTCCATGAGGTTCTGGCGCGCGCGCGCCGGCTCGGCCGGCGGACCATGGTTGGGGGACCGTACGCCAGCGGCGACCCAGCTTCCATGCTGGTGATCGCGGACCATGTGGTGGCGGGGGAACCCGACGAGGTATTCCTCGATATTGCCCAGGATCTTGAGGACGGCACGGCCCGAAGGCTTTATGAGATTGCCGAGAAGCCGGACGTCACCAAGACTCCGATACCGCGGTTCGATCTGCTGAACCTCGACAGCTACGTTTCCATGTCGATTCAGTTTTCTCGCGGGTGCCCGTTTCAATGCGAATTCTGCGACATTATCGTGCTTTACGGGCGGAAGCCCCGAACCAAGCTGCCCGAGCAGTTGGTGGCCGAACTGGATCGCATCCTGCGCCTCGGTTGGAAGAAGCAGGTCTTTATTGTGGACGACAATTTCATCGGCAATCACGCTCGGGCCCTCAATCTGTGCGTGGAACTGGAGAAATGGCAGCAGGCGCGCGGCTTCCCGGTGATGTTCTACACCGAGGCATCAATGGATCTGGCCCGAAAACCGGCGCTCGTGGATGCGATGGTGCGGGCAAACTTCTTCTACGTCTTCCTCGGCATTGAGAGCCCTTCCAAAGAATCCCTGACCGAGGTGAAGAAGCTTCAGAACCTGGCCATGGATCCGGTGAGTTGCGTGGATCTTCTGCACCAGCGCGGGCTCTGGGTGACCGGGGGTTTCATCGTGGGTTTCGACTCGGACACCGAAGAGATCTTCGACCTGCAGATTGAATTCATCGAGCGCACCGCCATTCCCTGGGCCTTGCTCAATTTCCTGCACGCGCTGCCGCGCACGGCCCTTCACGACCGCATGGAGAGGGAAGGACGCATGCTGGTTGAGTCACGGGTCAGCAGCAGTGACGGAACTCCTCCGAACTTCCGTACCGCCATGGACCCCTCGGTTCTGCTCCGAGGTTTCGGTAAGACGATCTCTGCAATTTATCAGCCGGAGAAGTTCTACGAACGCGCTTGGCGGTCCCTGGAGAAGTGGGAGGCTCAGAGATGCCAACACCCCGCCAAGGAGCCGACGGCCGGTGAGGTTCTTCGCATTCTGGCGCGGTCCATCTGGCGCCAGGGCCTGAGATCCTCTTACCGCGCGTCCTATTGGAAATTCTTGGTGAAGATCTTTGGCCGGTATCTCATGAATCGCCCCAAGATGTGGATGGCCTTCACGATTCTGATCTCCGGCCACCACTTCATTCCTTATGCCAGCGAAGTGGCGCAAAGGGTCGAGATGGAATCGGAAGTACTCAACACCAGAGACACTCCACTCGAACTGGTCGCCGCCCCCGTGGCAGACTAGCGCCCCTCCGGGAGCGCCCGAGGTTCCTAAATCAATCAATCTCGTCGAAAAGGCGCAAGGCCGAAAGCGAGCCCTGCGCTACCTTGCGGTGCCGTCTGACCAGGCGCCTGAAGATTCCGCTCACGCGAGTTCGTGGTAGATTTGTTGCTCGAAGAGCAACCCCGCTCACTTCGGGGTCGAGGAGGCAGCATGAAGAGCATTCTTGTAGCATTGATTTCGCTCGGCCTTGTGTCAACGGCCTTGGGCAAGACGCCCCGGCCTCGGGACGGGCAGGGTGCCGGGCAGGACATGAAGGATGCCGGTCACGATACCAAGCAAGCCGCGAAGAAGACGGGAAGTGCGGTGGAGAAGACAACCAAGAAGGCCGGCCACGAAACAGCACAGGGCGCGAAGAAGACGGGAAGTGCGGTGGAGAGCACCACCGAGAAGGCCGGTCACGAGACGGCGCAGGGCGCGAAGAAGACCGGAGGCGCGGTGGAAAACACCAGCAAGGAGGCCACGCACAAAACGGCGCACGGGCTGAAGAAGGCGACGGCGAAGGTTGACGGCAAGCCCGCAACTCAGTAGCAGGCGATAGGCATCCGCGTCCTTGGGGGGAACCCGGATTCCGTGGCCGGTCAGCGGTCTATCGCAGCCCGTCTCACCTCCGTGGAGCGAGATGGCACCAACCCGTCTTGGGGTCCGCGGCAGGTTTTGAGACGGCCCTCGAATAGTCCCGGCTCAACGGGGTAGGATCCGATTGTCACTTTCCAGGGAGCGGAGTTTCGGAAGTCCAAGATGAGCTAACTTATGACGACGAAAGGGACGCTCCGACTGGCCACTGCCGCCCTGTTTTGGGTGGTAACCTCTTCTCTGGCCATTCCCTCGCCGCAGCCATCCGGTGAAGCAGCTGCTCCACCCGAGTCCTCGACTCCGGTTGCAGGGCAAGATGCGACTTTTTCGGGGCCAGGTTTGGCGGCCGGCCCCTGGGCGAACCCGTTTGCGGCCTTCGGGCAAACCGGAGCGGGCGACGATCGAGAGGCGGCCGGAAGTGAGTCGATGGCGGAGGGGGCGCCTGGGGCATACCCGGCCAGTGCCCCGCGGCGAAGCGCTCCGCCGTCCGAGTGGACGCCGACCCACTTCGAAATGGAGGGGTTCGCTCAGTGGAGGAACCTCTCCAGCAGCAGCAACTTCTCGTCCAGCTCCTGCTTGCCGTCGGGGTGCTCGACCAGCACCATCAGCTTCGGCAACGATCTGGGGTTGACGGGTTTCGGTGTCGGCGGACTTTTCCGCCTCATCTGGACCCCTGAGCGCGCGATCAAAGGGGCGACCAGCAAGATCTGGCTGGAATACGGGCAGGTCAACCGTTCGCGGACGCGCACGATCAGCGGGTCGATCGATATCGTGGGGAACGTTTATGTCGTGAATACCAGCTTGCAGACCGAGTTGAAGACCAGGAGTTTCGAGATGGGTTACGCCCCTCGCTGGGGCAACGCTAAGTTCAGGATCGGTCCTGAATTTGTCTACCAGCGGCTGAGCGTCGACACCATCCTATCCAATCTCACGCCGAATGCCTCACCTCCCACCGTCGTGAGTGTCAACGTCCCAAACAATATCGTCCTGCTGGGTATCGACTTCGACTATGCGCCGGCCCGTCGGTTCGACCTTTATGGGCACAGCGCGTTCATCCCCTGTTGCGGCGGCGGTTGGCACGAGAACGACAGCGAGTTGGGCGCCAAGCTTTACCTCCGGCGCGGCTTCAGCATTATGGGTGGGTTCAAGTACGCTTACCTGAAGAAAGACTTCAACTTTCCTGCCACCACGGTGCCCACGGAGACGGGGACGGCCACCGTCGGGCCATTTACCGGCGCGATGAAGATTCCCGGCATCGGCCCCTTCGTAGGCGCGTCGATCAGGTTTTAGAGAGAGCTGGCCCTTTAGGCATTCGACCTTGGCGTTCGATGAGCCACCGGCAGGCCAAGTCTCCGTTGGCTCGGGAAGCCGGGTGGTGTCGAAAGGATGGGCCAGAAGTCAGAAGGCCTCGCCCACCCCCATACTCCAGGTTTGACTGTTCTTGCCCTTGGCGAGATCGAGACGAAGGTTCACGTGGTATTTCTTGCTCAGGATGAACCTGGGTCCCGCCCCGATGCTCGGCAGCAGGTTGTCGTAATTGAAGTGGCCCACGCTCGGGGCCACCTCGCCGACGCCTCCGAACACGGCCACGCCGAAGCGCTTGGGCAGGTCAATGCGATATTCGAGCTGGGTTGCGAACATGAAGCGGTCGATATACTGGCCCGCCGTGTAGCCTCGCAGCTCGTTGTTGGCTCCGAAGATGCACTGTCCGTAAAAGGGCGCCTCGCCGAACACCCCGCAGAGCGAGAGGTTATAGGCCAGGACCTGGCCCTTTCTCACCTCGGCGTACTTGTTGGCGTCGAGCCGGTAGGCCTGGAACTGAAAGTTGCTTTCCTGGATCCCTGTGCCGGTGCCGCCGGCCAGTCCGATGGTCGGGGAGACGTAGAAGAAGTTTGAGGTAAGGTCGAGGAGGCTGCCATCGGTTGGGAAGAAGCGATTGGTGCGGCCGTCCCGCTGCAGCCGGATACCCCAAGCCTTGACGTCGGTGTTGAAGAAGGGCAGGGGAATGTCGGGGTGATCGCTGTCGCTCTTGCTTAGATTGGGCGTGATCTCGGAGTGGGCCACCCAGGCTCGCGGGCCGAGGTAGAACTTGTGTCCGATACGGCGCAGAGCCTCCCCAAAGAAAACCCGTCCGCCTTGCTGAATAGCGAGCTTCCGTCCGGCATTGCCGGCCTCGTTGCCCGTGCCGTAGAAGTTGTAATCGAGATGGCCGGTGAGCACCAGGCCTGTGATCTCATAAGCTCCGCCCTTGACAAAGAAGTTCCCCGCCAGCGCCAGGGCCCGGCTGCCACCGTTGGTGATCAAGCCGGCGGCGCCCACCACCGAAGGCGGCGTGACCTTGTCGTTCTTGTTGAAGGGGAAGATGTAGCCAAAGACGGGGATGATTCCCGTACCGATCGCCGGACTGGACATCGGCAGGGGCGCGGCCACGATCTCGCCTCGCTTCTCTTTCTTCTTCTTGGCTTCCGGAGGGCTCTTGGTGGTAGCGCTCGACGCCGAGGGTTTGTTACCTTCCGGCTTGCCGGACGTTCCGATGGCTCCTGCCCTCGTGCTGCCCGGCGAAAGCAACGGCGACCGGGCCTCGGCAGTGCTCGCCTTATCTGGAGTTGACAAGCTTTCTCCAATTTCGCTCGACGGAGTCGGACTCGTCTGGGCACAAGAGCCGGCGGCAGGCAGTCCCCATGCCATGAGCAGGAGAATGGTCTGCAAGCCGCTCCACAGACTCCGCCAGGTGGATCGGTAAGTTGGATGCGACGCTGTCATGGGTATCTATAAGTCTCAGGCACGATTCGCCCTAAAGCGGGCTGGGGGACGCAGCCCTTTGAAAACCCTTCAGCATTTGAGGTGAACACTAACACTAGCAGGCTGAGGCAGAGGGAAGGAAGTACCCTTGGAGTTGTTAGCGTCACGGTGCCGTCGTCGGCTGCGATTGAACACTTGTCAGCCGGACCGGCCGAGTCAGTGGCGTGACCGCGTAGCCCGCCGCGACCGCGGCCCGGATTTGCTTGCCGCCGGCTGCGCTGCGGGAGCGGGCTCCACGGGGACGGCCGGAGAAGCGCCGACAATCACGAGCTGGTTGATCACCTGCTTGACGCCTTCGGTGCCGCTCGCCACCCTCGCCGCCCTGGCGCTCTCTTCTTCGGTCTGTACCTGCCCCGGCAAGGTCACCACCCCGTGTTGCACGATCACGCTGATATCCCTGGTCCTCAGAATCGGGTCCCGGTAGAGCCTAGCTTGAATCTCATGGGCTAGCGCTTTGTCGTCCGGCGCTGCGTTGCGGCGACAGGCTCCGAGAAGCAGCGTTGAGGAGATCAAGACGCACGCCAAACTGACTTGGAGGGCTGGCATGGTGCGCTCTCGCGCCAACTTGGCTTTCCTCGCGCGTGGCCGGAGTCGATCGCCCTTCTTACAACGTTTTCTCTCTTAAGAGTCACGGAACAAACGCCCACCGGGGCAGTTCGCCGGACCTGCCGCCGGGGAAGCCAGGAATGCGAAAAAGCTGGAGGGAGCAGGGCGCCTTCAGTTCCTCGGAACGAGAGCAACCAAGCCCGCCCCCTCCTCCTGTTCAGCAACGCACTCGGACTGCCTTGAGCCCCAGGCCCAAAGCCAGGGCCAGGGCTCCCAGGAATCCGATGAGCGGCAGGTCGCTACCCGTCTTCGGCAGCGCAGGCGCAGCCTCGGGAGCCGGAGCAGCAGCGGCAGCCGGAGCCGGAGCCGGTGCGGGCGCTACAGCCACGAAAACCAGGATAGGTTGGTCGGGCGCCGGCGGCGGTGGCGGCGGCATCTGGCCCGTTGTGACTTTCTTCACGTTCACGACGGTCTCGGGCACTTCCACCACCTTGGTGGCCGAAATCTGCATGCCCTTCCTGAGGCCGAACGCATCCGTCTCCTGGCCGTTCACATTGAATTTCTGACCCTTCGGAATCTTGAACTGCTGGTTAGTCCCGTCCGCCAAGGTCAGGATTACCGAGAGGGGCGGCGTCACGTGGAAGACTGTCCCCGTGACCGTCTCCGTGGTGGTGATGATTCTCGGGGTGGTGGTGGTGGTGATGGTCCGCTCCAGGGTCATACCCGGCTTGAGATCGTGGATCCCAAGTTGCTGCCCGCCGACCGTAATGCGGGCGCTGTCCGGGACGTTGTTGAAGTCCCGAAGCATTCCATTCTCCATCTTGACTACCAAGTTGTTCCCTTCAACGGCTACCACGGTGCCTTTCTCGACCGTGACTTCCTTGGTTGCTGCGCCGTGAGTGGTGCTGGTCTCGGTCTTGACTTGCGCCATCAGGCTCAAGGGAAGGGCCAGGCAAAGCCCCATCCCCAGCAGCCTGAGGATCGCTCTTGCGATGGATGGTTTCATAATCTTCTTCTCCTTATGTCCTTTGATTCTTGAGTTCTCCCAATCGCTGAATTGGGGCTTACGGGCTTGCCTTTGGGTCGAGTAACTCATCTAAGCTGTCAGCCAGCCTTGACTTCCATTCGTGTGGGTGTCGCGAGGCAAATCGAGCAACGAATCCTCAGTGGCCACCTCGATCTTTGGCGAGCAAGGACCCCCAGCGTGCAACCCCTATTCATTAAGGCGCGAGCTGGTCCGGAGGCGCCACTGTCAAAAGTTACAGTCCTCCTGCGGCCGGCCCCGAGCTTGACATGGAGCCGATCAGATGGTTGGGAAGGGCGGAAGTGTGGGTCGGAAGCAGGTGGGTATCCACCGCCGAAGCGTGAAAGCGGACCGGCAAAGGGACTATACTACTGTCTTCGCAGACCGGACTCTTGTTGATCACGCTGTTGCCGGACGGCGTGCCCGGAGTCTGGCAAACTCTAACAGACGGGAGTGAGATATGCGGCGGACTCGTACCCTTCTTCTGACACTGGCCCTGGCGATCAGCTTCGCCGGCGCCTTTGCGGAGGGCCCTGGCGGCGAGACGACGCCCACCTTGGCCGCTCCTGACTTGCCGGCAGACTCTCACGGCCTGGATCTGGCGTCGCTCGACAAGACCTGCAAGCCTTGCCAGGATTTCTACCATTACGCCAACGGCGCTTGGCTGAAGAAGAATCCGATCCCGCCGGCCTACCCAAGCTGGAGCCCCGCTTACGAATTGTATGAGCGTAATCGCGAGCACCTTCATCAGATCCTGGAGCAGGCGGCGGCCGACCGGAATGCGGCACCGGGGTCGAACGAGCAGAAGATCGGCGACTTCTACGGGAGCTGCATGGACGAGCCGCGGGTGAACGCCGAAGGCATCAAGCCCTTGCAGGCCGAGTTCGCTCGCATCGGGGCCCTTTCGGATCTGGCCGGCCTTCAGGCTGAGGTGGCGCGGCTGCAGGGTATGGGGGTGGAGGCGCTTTTCGATTTCGGCTCTACCCAGGACGCCAAGAACAGCAGTCAGGTGATCGGCGGGGCTGCGCAGGGAGGCCTAGGCCTGCCGGACCGCGACTATTACACCAAGACCGACGAGAAATCGAAGCAGATCCGCCAGCAGTACGTGGAGCACGTGGCCAAGATGTTCGAGCTACTCGGCGATGATGCCACCAAGGCCGCCGCGGAAGCTAAGATGGTGATGGCGCTCGAGACCAAGCTGGCCGAAGCCTCTCTCACCAACGTTGAGCGCCGCGATCCGCAGAAGACCTACCACAAAATGAACGGGGTCCAGCTGGCGGCGCTCACGCCGAACTTCGCTTGGACCACTTATTTCGATCAAATTGGCCACCCGAACATCGAGTTCGTCGATGTTCAGGCGCCGAAATTCTTCGCGGCCGTCAGCGAGGAACTGAAGGCGGCGCCGCTGGACGATTGGAAGACCTACCTGCGCTGGCACCTGGTGGATGCCATGGCCCCGGCGCTCTCCGATCCCTTTGTGAACGAGAACTTCAACTTCAAGGGACGCGTGCTGCAGGGAACCAAGGAACTGCTGCCGCGCTGGAAGCGCTGCGTGAGGGCGACGGACGCCAATCTGGGCGAGGCGCTGGGCCAGGTCTATGTTCAGAAGTACTTCCCGCCGGAAGCCAAGGCTCGCGCCCTCGACATGGTCAACAATCTGATGGCGGTATTGCACGACGATCTGGAGACCCTGCCCTGGATGGGCGAGGCCACCCGCCAGCAGGCCCTGGCCAAGCTGGCCGCCTTCAACAAGAAGATCGGTTACCCCGACAAGTGGCGCGATTACTCGGCCTACCAGGTGGACCGGGGTCCCTACGTGCTCAATGTGGCGAGGGGCGCGCAGTTTGAATTCCAGCGCGACCTCAACAAGATCGGCAAACCCGTGGATCGCGGCGAATGGGGCATGACGCCGCCGACCGTCAACGCCTACTACAATCCCGAGCTCAACGAGATCGTCTTTCCGGCCGGCATTCTGCAGCCGCCGTTCTTCGACCCTCAGGCCGACGACGCCTCGAACTACGGCGCCATGGGAGCCATCATCGGACACGAAATGACCCACGGCTTCGACGACGAAGGCCGCCAGTTCGACGCTCAAGGCAACTTGCGGGACTGGTGGACCCCGGAGGACGAAAAGAGATTCAACGAGCGGGCCGAGTGCGTGGAGAAGCAATTTGACGGGTATGTGGTGGAGGGCGACCTGCACGAGAACGGCAAGTTGGTGCTGGGTGAGAGCATCGCCGACCTGGGAGGGCTCACCATCGCTTATCGCGCGCTGGAGAAGGCGCTCGAGGGCAAGCCGCGGACGCTGATCGGCGGCTTCACGCCGGAGCAGCGCTTCTTCCTGGCCTACGCGCAGGCTTGGGCGGACAACGCCCGGCCGCAGGCCGAGCGTCTGCAGGCCACCACGGACCCGCATCCGCTATCCCGGTTTCGGGCCATCGGCCCGCCTTCGAACATGCCGGAGTTTGAGAAGGCTTTCGACTGCAAGGCCGGCGACCCCATGGTGCGTTCGGGCGCTCTGCACTGCCAGATCTGGTAAGGTGACGGTCGATTTGCGATTCCCGGAGGCCGAAGATGCGCCCAACCACGAAGCTCGTCATCGCCGTCGCTGCTTCTTGCGGTCTCAGCCTTGCTTTCGAACTGCGGGCCGCCGAGCCTAAGACGCCGGTCTCCCCGGAGCCGGCTGCGGCGCCCCACGGCGTTCAGCTCAGTTCGATCGATAAGACCTGCAAACCTTGCCAGGATTTCTACAAGTATGCGAACGGCGAATGGCTGAAGAGCAATCCGATCCCCCCGGCCTATCCCAGCTGGAACAGCTTCACGGCGTTGGTGGACCGGAACCGGGAGCACCTGCGGCAGATCCTGGAGCAGGCGGCCGCCGATCGCAACGCCCCCTCGGGCTCGACCGAACAGAAGATCGGCGACTTTTATTCGAGCTGTATGAACGAGCAGCAGGTGAACGCCGAGGGCATCAAAGCGATCGAGCCCGAATTCCGCCGGATCGAAAGCGCCGCCTCGATGCGCGACCTCGAAGACGAGGTGGCTCGCCTGCAGGGCCTGGGCGTCAGCGCCCCGTTCCGTTTCCACTCAACCCAGGACGCCAGGAACAGCGCGCAGGTGATCGGCGAGGCCACCCAGGCAGGTCTGGGGCTTCCGGATCGGGACTATTACACCAAGACGGATGAGAAGTCGCAGAAGCTCCGGGAGCAGTATGCGGAACACGTCGCCAAGATGCTCGAGTTACTGGGCGACGACGCCACCCAGGCGGCCGCCGAAGCCAAGACGGTAATGGATCTCGAAACCACGCTGGCGGAAGCCTCCATGACGCGCGTGGAACGTCGTGACCGCGAGAAAAACTACCACAAGATGGGGCGGAGCGAGCTTCAGGCGTTGACTCCCAATTTCTCCTGGGACGGATTTCTCGAGGAGATCGGCTTCCCAAAAATTGAGACCGTCAACGTGGGCCAGCCGAAGTTCTTTGCGGCCTTAAATGAGGAGCTTAAAGCGGCGCCGCTCGACGCCTGGAAGGCTTATCTGCGCTGGCACCTGTTGGACGCGGTTGCGCCTTCCCTCTCGGACGCCTTTGTGAATGAGGACTTCAACTTCAAGGGAAGGATTCTGACGGGGACCCAGGAGTTGCTTCCGCGTTGGAAGCGCTGCGTGCAGGCGACCGACCATCAACTCGGCGAGGCGCTCGGCCAGCTTTACGTGCAGCAGTACTTTCCGCCCGAGGCCAAGGCGCGCGCCCAGGAAATGGTGAATAACCTGGTGGCGGCCCTGCGCGACGACCTCCAGACCTTGCCGTGGATGGGCGAGGCCACCCGCCAGCAGGCGCTGGCCAAGCTGGCGGCGTTCACGCCCAAGATCGGCTATCCCGTCAAGTGGCGGGACTATTCCGCCTATCAGGTCGACCGCGGTTCTTACATGATGAACCAGCTCCGCGGCAATCAGTTTGAATTCAAGCGCGACCTGAACAAGATCGGGAAACCCGTGGATCGCACCGAGTGGGGCATGACGCCGCCTACCGTGAACGCCTACTACAATCCGGATAAGAACGAGATTGTTTTTCCGGCCGGAATCCTGCAGCCCCCGTTCTTCGATCCCAAGGCTGACGACGCCTCCAATTACGGCGGAATCGGCGCCGTGATCGGACACGAGATGACCCATGGGTTCGACGACCAGGGCCGAAAGTTCGACGCCCAGGGAAACCTGCGCGACTGGTGGACTCCGGACGACGCCAAGAACTTCACCGACCGCGCCCAGTGCGTCGAAAAGCAGTTCGACAGCTACGTGGTTGAGGGCGATCTGCACGAGAATGGCAAGCTGGTGCTGGGCGAGAGCATTGCCGACTTGGGCGGCCTGACCATCGCCTACAATGCCCTGGAGAAGGATCTCGAAGGTAAGCCGCGTCCGCTCATCGACGGTTTCACTCCGGAGCAGCGCTTCTTCCTCGCCTTTACGCAGGTGTGGGCGGCTAACGACCGTCCTGAATTCGAGCGCCTGATGGCCAACACCAACCCGCACCCGCTCGATCACTTTCGCGGCATCGCGGCGCCTTCGAACATGCCTACGTTCTACCGGGCCTTCGATTGTAAGGAAGGCAACGCCATGGTGCGTCCCTCAAGCATCCGCTGCCAGATTTGGTGAAGGGCCCTCGGCGCAGGGCCTTTCGACATCTGCTGATCGAGGCTGGCCCTGACCCGCGCGTGATTGAGAGGCGGACGCTTACGGCCTATACATCAAGGGTGAAGCAGAATCTTCCCGAACAGGTCTCGATCCTCCATTTTCTTCTGAGCGGCGGCGGCTTCACTCAGCGGAAAGGTCGAATCGATCACGGCCCGCACTCTGCGCTGGCCGACGAACTTCAGGACTTCCATCAACTCGCCCTTGCCGCCCATGAAGGAGCCCATCAGGGTACGCTGGCGTCCGAAGAGGGCCTGCAGATTAAGCTTGGCGTCGTGGCCCGAGGTGACGCCACAGGTGACGAATCGTCCGTAAGTCGCCAGCGACTCGAAACAGTCTTCCCACACCGCCGCGCCCACGTGGTCCAGCACCACGTCCACCCCGCGTCCGCCGGTGAGCCGCTTCACTTCCTTGGCGATCGATTGCTGCTGGTGATTGATCACCTCGTCGGCGCCGAGCGCCCGCGCCTTCTCGAGCTTGGCGTCCGTGCCCGCCACCGCGATCACCCGCGCCGCCATCAGCTTGGCGATCTGGATGGCCACACTGCCCACGCCGGACCCGGCCGCGATCACCAGCACGTCCTCGCCCGGCCGAAGCTGAGCGCGCGTCATCAGCATGTGCCAGGCTGTCACCGAGACCAGCGGCACGGCCGCGGCCTCGTCGAAGCTCAGGTCGCCGGGGATCGGGATCACGTTCATCTCCCTCGATTTCGCGTACTCGGCATAGCCGCCATCCACCATCACCCCGTAGAGCGTGTAGCTGCGGCAGGCGCTGTCGAGACCTTTGAAGCACTGCTCGCATTGGCCGCAACTGATGCCGGGTGAGAGCAGGACGCGATCACCCGGCTTCACGCGATGGACCACAGCGCCCACCTCGGCCACCTCGCCCGAGATGTCGCTGCCGACGATGCGGGGCATGGGCAGCTTCCAGCCCGTAGTTCCCCCGCGCAGCCAGAGGTCGAGGTGGTTCAAGGCGCAGGCCTTGACCTTCACCAGGACCTCATTGGCTTCGATCTTCGGGTCGGGCGCGTCCTCGTACTTGAGAACGTCGACGCTTCCGTGCTCGTGAAAGCGAACGGCCCTCATCGTCTCCTCCTTGCAGAGGCGGTAGTCCTCGCCGCCTTAGCGCCTTTGCGTGAACCGGCTTTCTCCGGGGACTTGGAAAACATGCTCTCGCCAGGGCGCGAAGTCGCAAAGCTTCTACGCGTCGACTCAAGTGCCTCCGGGCCAAGCCCGAGTCTAACCTAAACGATATCCGCCCTGCATCGTCGAGAGAGGCGCCAGTCTAGCGGAGCCCGCAAAGCAACCCTTGACATGACCAATGTACTAATGGAATACTTATACCCATTTGGTACAGCATCTGCTCGCGGAGCTTTGATGAGCGACCCAACCCTAAAGCCGTCCGAAGGGGCCGCCGCCTTTCTACGACCCAGCCGCCGGCCCCGAGCCTGCCCGCGCAACGGCGTGAGCTTGAGCCAACCCAGAGCCCGGGCCGAAAGCGCCGGTCCGCCTTGAGGTCTCGGAGGGGGGCGAAGCCAACCGAAGCCAATGAGGTTAAGTACTGTAATGTCAGCGAGATACAAGGAAAATCGCGGAGGCGAAGCCAATCGGATTATCCCGTTTATAATCAGTCAGTTGTGCGAGATTTAAGGCCCATTTTTGAGATAAGTGTGAGGATTTGGGGGTCACCGGTCAATGAGCCGCCTTTGGCCGGCGTTTCGGCGCGAGAAAATCCGAAGCGGAAGCCGCCAAGTCAAGCCTTTGGGCGTCCGTTTGGACCCCGACTTGCACACGGAGTTTCAAAAATCTCCGTGGCCGTCACTTCAGGGAGCGTCCATGGAGGGTGATTCAATTGACTCCCGCTCAACCCAAGTCTACGCTGAGAAGTTGAGTCATGGACATCTTCGAAGAGATCGCGCGGCTCCGCAGGGCCGGACGCAAGGCGGCGCTGGCCACCATCATCAACGTCCAGGGATCGGTGCCGAGCTACGAGACCTCGAAGCTGCTGATCCGCGACGACGGCTCCATCGTGGGCACGGTGGGCGGCGGCTGCGTCGAAGCGGACGTCTGGTCGGCGGCGCAGGACGTGATGCGCGAGGAGAAGCCGCGCCGGCTGCACTTCAATCTCAACCAGAATCCAGAATACGACGAAGGGCTGGTCTGCGGCGGCTCGCTCGACATCTTCATCGAGCCCATCCTGGCCACGCCTGCCCTCTATCTGTTCGGCGGAGGCCACGTCTCGCTCTCGATCTCCAAGGTGGCTAGCCTGGCCGGATTCGAGACCGTTGTTGCGGACGATCGCGCCGCCTTCGCCAATCGGGAGCGCTTTCCCGAGGCCCTGGAAACCCACGCCGGCCCTTGGGAGGAGACCTTCCCGCGGCTGCGCCTCACGGAATTCTCTTACATCGTGATCGCGACGCGCGGCCACAAGGCGGACCTGGCCTGCCTGCGCTGGGCGCTCAGCACCCCGGCGAGATTCGTCGGCATGATCGGCAGCAAACGAAAGCTCGTCGAGTTCGCCAAGGTGCTCGAAGCCGAAGGCGTCAGCGCCGACCAGTTCGAACGTATTCACTCGCCGGTCGGACTTGATATCGGCGCGCTCACACCGCAAGAGATCGCGGTCTCCGTGGTGGCGGAGATGATCGCGGTGCGCCGCAATGCGGCACCCTCTGTGTCAGCCCTGGCCTATCACCCCAAGGTTCATCAGGCATCATGATCGCCGGCCTGGTGCTCGCGGCCGGCGAATCGTCCCGCATGGGCCGCGACAAGGCCTTGCTCGTCTATCGGGGCCGCACCTTTCTCGAGACGATCATCGCCAAGCTGCGCGAAGGCGGAATCGATCGGGTGGCGGTGGTGCTGGGGCATCACGCCCCAGTCATTCGGCAGGCGTTGAATCTGAGTGAGGTCGAGGTGGTCACCAATCGTGACTATCTCCGGGGCCAGACGTCGTCTTTGCAGGTCGGCCTCGTGGCGCTTGCGGGACTGCCGGCGGAAGCCGAGACCCTCGACGCCATCGTCCTCTGTCTCGTCGATCATCCTGCCTTCGAGCCTGCGACGGTCTCGGCCTTGGTGGCCGCCTTTGCCTGCCGACGAGCTGCGGTCGTCGTGCCGACGCACCTCGGCCGCCGCGGCCATCCGGTTCTGATTGCACGGCCGCTCTTCGAGCCCCTTCTGGCGCTGAGCCTGCGCCAGGGCGCCAACAGCGTGATCGGCGCCTGGGGCGATCGGACGGAGCTCCTCGAAGTCGCCGACCCCGGCATCCTGGTTGATGTCGATGACCCTGAGACGTATAGCCGGCTGCGCTAGAAATGCAACCGACGCAGGCAGGAGCTGGCGGCTGTTAAAGCAGCCTTCCGGGACGCTGGGTGGTCGGGTATAGTGGTTAGACGGCAACGCCGGCCGATTCTGAATCGAAGTACGGGCCGAGCTGAAAACTGCGAGGAGTTACGATGGAATTCGATCCCAAACACTGGAGTCGCACGATCACGGACGGGACGCGGCGCGCGGGTGCGCGCGCCATGCTCAAGGCCATTGGCTTCAAGGACGAGGATCTTGCACGGCCGATCGTGGGCATCGCCAACACTTGGACCGAGACCATGCCTTGCAACTTCCACCTGCGCCGCTTGGCCGAGCGGGCCAAGGCCGGAGTGCGGGCGGCCGGGGGAACGCCGATGGAGTTCAACACCATCTCCGTCTCCGACGGCGTGACGATGGGCACCGAAGGCATGAAGGGTCCGCTGGTGAGCCGCGAGCTGATTGCGGACTCGATTGAGCTGATGGGTCGAGGTCACATGTTCGACGCCATGCTCTGCCTGGTGGGGTGCGACAAGACGGTGCCGGGCGCGGCCATGGCGCTGGCGCGGTTGAACGTGCCCGGAGTGGTGCTTTACGGCGGCTCAATCGCCGCCGGCAAGTTCAAGGGTCACGACGTGACCCTGGCCGATGTCTACGAGGGCATCGGAGCCGTAGCCGCGGGCCTGATGACGGAGCAGGATCTGAAGCAGCTTGAGGACGTGGCTTGCCCCGGCGCTGGCGCGTGCGGGGGCCAGTTCACCGCCAACACGATGTCGATGGTGATGGAGTTCATCGGGCTGTCGCCTTTGGGCGCGAACAGCGTACCTGCCACCGATCCTGCCAAGGACCAGGTGGCGGAGGCCGCCGGCCGGCTTGTGATGGGAGCTCTGCGGAGCAACCTCCGGCCGCGTGACATCCTTACTCGCCCGGCCTTCGAAAATGCCATCGCCAGCGTGGCGGCTACCGCCGGATCGACGAACGCGGTCCTGCATCTGCTGGCTCTGGCGCGGGAGGTGGGAGTTCCGCTGACGCTCGACGATTTCGACCGCATCAGTGCCCGAACTCCGATCCTGGCCGATCTTAAGCCTGCCGGCCGTTACGTGGCCGTAGACCTGCACAAGGCGGGTGGGATTCCGCTGGTGGCGCTCCGGCTGGTGGAAGCAGGCCTGCTGCACGAGGATGCTCTCACGATCACCGGGCGCGCGGTCGGCGAAGAGGCGCGCAAGGCCATAGAGACGGCGGGCCAGGACGTGGTGTACCACGCTTCGAATCCGCTGAAGCCGACCGGCGGCCTGGTCATTCTCAAAGGAAGCGCCGCTCCGGAAGGCGCGGTGGTGAAGATTTCCGGGCACGAACGGCTCTATCATCGCGGCCCGGCGCGGGTCTTTGATCGCGAAGAGGATGCCATGGCTGCCGTCACTCAGAAGCAGATCAAGCCCGGCGACGTGGTCGTGATCCGCTACGAAGGCCCGCGCGGCGGACCCGGCATGCGGGAGATGCTGGGCGTCACCGGAGCCATCGTGGGCGAGGGCCTGGGCGAAACCGTGGCGCTCATCACCGATGGCCGATTCAGCGGCGCCACGCGGGGGTTGATGATCGGACATGTGGCGCCCGAGGCGGCCCGAGGCGGCCCGATCGCCGCCATCGCTGAAGGCGACATGATCGTGATCGACATTGACGCCCGCCGGCTCGACGTGGAAGTCGGCGAACAGGAGCTGGTGAGGCGGCTGGCCGCTTGGAAGGCGCCGGAGCCACGCTACACGACCGGCGTCTACGCCAAGTATGCGGCCTCCGTGGCTTCCGCCTCGGAAGGCGCGGTGACGCGGCCCATTTATTGAAAGCCCGGCGCGGCTGTGACAGAATGGACAGCATCATGATCATCTCAAGAAGAGGCGAGGGCCGTCCCGCCCCGGAGACGGCGACGGACCCTCTGAGACAGGAGCGGCTTTGCATCCCGATCTCGCCACGGTGAAGGAGTTGCAGGACGTCGATCGGAAGATCGGCGAGCTAACGTCCCGGATTCAAGTTATTCCCGCCCAGATCAAACAAATCGAAGACCAATTGAACGAGTTTCTGCGCGCTCATGAGGAGCACAAGACCCGGCTGGCCAGTAACCAGAAGGAGCGCCGCGACCTGGAGGGTGAGATCCAGCTCATCAAAGCAAAGATCGCGAGGCACCGCGACCAGCTCTACGAGGTGAAGACGAACGAGGCCTACCGGACTATGCTGCACGAGATCGAAGGCGAAGAAGCTAAGATTCGTAGCATCGAGGACCGCATCCTGGAAAAGATGTCGGAGGCTGAGCAACTCGAGAAGTACGTCCATGACGCGGCGGCGCGGCTTGACAGCGAGCGTTCGCGAGTCGCCACCGAGAAGAAAGAACTGGAGGTCGAGCGCCAGCGCGATGAGGACGAACGCCGCCAGGCCGAGGACCGTCGTCGCGCCCTGGGCGCGGCGGTGAGCGAGCTAACGCTCCGGCTTTACGAGAAGACGCTCAAGTCCCGGGGGACAGCGGTGGTGGCGGTGGTCGACGGATCGTGTGCCGGCTGCCACGTGAAGCTGCGCCCGCAGTTCTACAACGAGGTCCGAAGTTCCGATGCGCTGCTCACCTGCGAGAGCTGCGGCCGGATTCTCTATTACCTTGAGTCGCCGGTGGACAAAGCCGCCGAAGGCACTCGGGTGGTGATCTGAGAGTCGAGCAATCCTGCGGCGTGATGATCGTTCTGCAAGCGAAGGGGACATCCCGCCTGTATCCAGTCACGGACCGTCGAGCGAGAACTACTGTCCACTTCAGAGAGGACAGGGTAAGGGGCCCCGGAGTGGAGTTCAAACCCATTAGCTCGTGTAGTTTTGGAGGAGCGTCGGAGATTCACCAGGCGGAAAACGGCGCAGGACGTGCCGGAAGGTCTGCCGCGGCAAGCTAGGCGGTGGCCGGATGCGCCTGCAGGCACAAGCCTTTGAGGGCAAAGCAGACTGGGCTTTAATCCGTCGTTGCTTTTTGTTTTCCCGAGTTGCTATAATGTGGACGGCGTAGGGTCCCAGTGGGCGAAAGCCCACTTTTTTGTTGCAATCGCTGAAGGGCGAGGGCCGGCGATCCAAGATCGCGAAACGGTAAGTGCGTCAGGGGCCTACACGCCCGCTGGGAAGCCGGTGGGGAGCGATGGCGGTCGACATCGAAGCCGTGAGAGCGATGGCCGAGCGGGTGGCCCACAGTGAGGGTTTGTTCCTGGTCGACGTCGAGCTCAAGGGCGGGCGCTCGAATCCCCTCTTGCGGGTTTATATCGATAAGGCGGGTGGGGTTTCGCACGCCGACTGCCAGCTCATGAGCGAGCAGTTGAGCGTCATGCTGGACGTGGAAGATCCCTTTCCGGGCTCCTACACCCTCGAGGTTTCCTCGCCCGGGCTTGACCGGGAGTTACGCCGGCCGGGCGAATTCGAGCATTTCGCCGGACGGCGGGCGCGCCTGGTGTTGCGGCCGCCCGTGGAGGGTCCGGCGGTGCTGGAAGGGCGGCTGGCGGGCTGCGAGGCGGGGTGGGTCCGGCTCGACCTGGGCGCTGAAGGAGTGCGGGAGTTCGAGCTTTCGGCGATTTCGAAGGCGAAGCTGCTGGTAGAGTTTTAGCCGCGCTTCGCAACAAGGCAAACACTGTGACCACGAGCCTGCTCTACCAGACCATCGATCAGCTCAGCCGCGAGAAGGGGATCGACGCCCAGATCATCATCTCGGCGGTGGAGGACGCCATTCTGGTGGCGACGCGCAAGTATTACAAGAGTGCTGAAGACCTGGAATCGCACTTCAACAAAGAAACCGGAATGGTGGAAGTGTTCGCGGTCAAGAAGGTGGTGGAACAGGTCGCGGACCCCGAGCGCGAAATCTCGCTGGACCAGGCCAGCAAGCACGACCCCGAAGCGGTCATTGAGGGCGTGCTGCGGATTCCCAAGCCCACCGACGTACTCGGCCGCATTGCAGCCCAGACGGCCAAGCAGGTGATCTTTCAGAAGGTGCGCGAGGCCGAGCGGGACACGGTCTTCGCGGAGTACAACCAGCGGGTGGGCGAGTTGGTGAACTGCTCGGTCAAGCGGGTCGAGGGCTCGGACGTGATTGTCGATCTGGGCCGCACCGAAGGTCGCATGCCGCGCCGGGAGCAATCGCGCCTGGAAAACTACCAGGTGGGCGACCGGCTACGCGCCGTAATTACCCTGGTGGACCGCGCCGCCCGGGGACCTCAAGTCGTGATCTCGCGCGCCGATCCCATGTTGGTGCAGCGTCTCTTTGAGATGGAAGTTCCGGAGATTTACGATGGTACGGTCGTGATCCGCGCCATCGCGCGCGAAGCGGGAGAGCGCACTAAGGTGGCGGTTTTCTCCAAGGACCCGGACGTCGACTGCGTGGGCGCCTGCGTCGGCATGAAGGGCATGCGGGTGCAGTCCATCATCCGCGAACTCAAGGGCGAAAAGATCGACATTATCGAGTACAACGAGGACGTGCTCTCCTTCGCTTCTAATGCTCTGAGCCCTGCCAAGATCAATCACGTCTCGGTGGCTGACGTGGAGGAGAAGCGCCTGGAAGTGATCGTGGACGACACGCAACTGTCACTGGCCATCGGCAAGAAGGGCCAGAACGTGCGCCTGGCGGCCAAGCTCCTGGGCTGGCACATCGACATCAAGAGTGAAGAGGAGAAGCGGCAGGAGATCGAAACCCAGATGGCCGAAATGGCCCGCCGGGGGGCTTCGATTACGGAGCTGGCTGGCCTTGGCGACAAGACCATCGCCAAGCTGCAGGAACACGGCATCGAGACGGTCGAGCAGCTGGCCCAGATGACTCCTGACGAGCTCACGGAGATCCCGGGCGTCGGCGAAAAGACGGTAGAGCGCATCCGCAAAGTGGTGACAGACTACTTTGAGGCCGCGGAGGAGACGGAAGAAGCACCCCCGGTAGCGGAGGCTGCAACCACCGCGGAATCTCCCGCCGAGGCGGTGGTCGAGACGGAAGGCGGCGTTGCGGGTACTCCTGAGTCGGGCGGGGAAGCCTATCTGGAAGCTGATGCCGGGACGGGTTCCGAGCCGCCGCTGCCCGAGGGCCCGCCATCGGCAGGCCCTGCCGGAGAAGCGCCGGACGTCCCCTCTGCGGAAACTGAAGAGCGACAAACGAACGAGGTTTCCGGGGGGACCCGAGCAGGAGAGCCGCTGAACGGCAGCTCCCGGCCTTAACCGGCGTTGCGGGCCGCTATTGAAGGAAGCAGGACTAGATGGCGAAGATTCGAATCAATGAGCTGGCTAGGGAGCTCGAGGTCAAGAGTCACTCCGTCCTCGAGTATCTGGCCGAACTGGGAGTTGAGGACAAAAAGTCTCATTCCAGTGCGCTCGACGATGAATTGGCGGACAAGGTCAGGAAGCATTTTATACCCGCCAACGGTTCCGAGATAGAGGTTACAGCCGCGGCTATGCCTGCTCCTCCCCCAAGTGCCCCTGCCCCAGCGCCGAAGCCGGTGACTCCAGCCGCGCCCCCGCGGATCGTGGCGCCCGTTGCGCCGCCTGCGGCGGCCGCGGGTCCCAGCGCAGCCCCCTTGCGGCCGGAGGCAGCTCCGCCCCGCCGTACGCTGGAGCAGATCAAAGAGGATGCTCGCCGGGCGCTCGCTGCGAGTCAGCGAGCCGCAGAGAAGCCGGCGCCTTCCGCGGCCCCCGCAGCAGGCCCGGCTACGCCGCCGGCCGCTCCGGCAGGTGTTCGCCGGCCGCTGGCTTCGGGTGCGCCTATAGTGCCGGGCGCCGTCGTGGCTCCCAAGCCTGCCGCACCGGTTCCGACGGCTGCCGGCCGGCCCGCCGCCGCCCCCGCCGGACCGGCTCGAACCGTGCCCGCCGCGCCTGTGGCATCGGGCAGTGCCACCGCACCCCGCAGCGCTGCCGCCCCGGCGGTGCGCCCGGCAGGGCAGAAGCCTGCCACATCGAGTCAGCCGATCTATCCCGGACTTGGCAAGGGAGCGGTGCGGCCCAGCCCCGTACGGCGCCCTGGTGAGCACCACCGTCCCATGCATCCCACGGCCGCCCGGCCCGCGGCGAGCGGTGGTGCTGGGGCCGCGCGCCCCGCGCCGCGGGCTCCCCTTTCCGGTGCCCGCCCCGGAGTCCCCGGCGGGCGTCCATCGGCACTGCCGATGCGAGGCGCCCCCGCCCCTGCGGAGCCTGTCGCGATTACGCGCAAGATCACCCTGAGCGAGGGCGTGACTATTAAGGAGCTCTCCGAGAAGCTCGAGACCCGCGCCAAGGACGTGATCAAGCGGCTTCTGGATAAGGGAATCTTCGCCACCATCAACCAGACACTTGACAGCCAGACAGCATCCGAGATCGCCCGGGCTTTCGGCGCTGAAGCGAGCGTCATCAGCTATGAAGAGGAGGTGGCGCAGGACATTGAGGTGGCCGACCGGCCCGAAGACTTGCGGCCCCGCGCACCGGTGGTGACGGTTATGGGCCACGTCGACCATGGCAAGACGTCGCTGCTCGACGCCATCCGGCAGACCAACGTCACGGCCCACGAGGCGGGCGGAATTACCCAGCACATCGGCGCTTACCAGGTGGAGGTCAACCATCGCAAAGTGGTGTTTCTGGACACGCCCGGCCACGAAGCGTTCACCCTGATGCGCGCGCGCGGCGCCAAGGTCACCGATATCGTGGTGCTGGTGGTGGCCGCCGATGACGGCGTCATGCCGCAGACGCTGGAAGCCATTAACCACGCGCGCGCCGCTGGCGTACCGATCGTGGTGGCCATCAACAAGATCGATAAGCCAGATGCCCAGCCCGACCGCGTGATGAAGCAGCTCGCGGACCAGAACCTGATGGCGGAGGAGTGGGGCGGCAGCACCGTGACGGTCAAGGTCTCGGCCAAGCAGCATCAGAATCTCGATCTGCTGCTGGAGATGATCCTGCTCGTGGCCGATCTGCAGGGTTTGAAAGCGAACCCCAACCGGCCTGCGACCGGAACTGTGCTCGAGAGCCGGCTCGACCGCGGCCGCGGCCCGGTGGCCACCATGCTGGTGCAAAACGGGACCTTGAAAGTCGGCGACGCCTTTATTGTGGGAGCGATTTACGGCAAAGTGCGCGCCATGCTGGACCACCTCGGCCGTCCGGTGAGCGAGGCGCCACCTTCGACGCCGGTTGAGATTCTGGGTCTGGAGGACGTGCCCCAGGTCGGTGACCGCTTGCACGTGATCGAGGACACGATCAAGGCGCGTCAGATTTCGATTCACCGCCTGGACAAGCAGCGCGAAGCCGCTCTGGCCAAGAGCGCCCGGCTGACCCTCGAGCAATTGCATGAACAGTTGGCGGCGGGCGATGTCAAGGAATTGCCGCTGGTGATCAAAGGCGACGTGCAGGGCTCGGTGGAAGCGCTCACCGAAACCCTCAACAAGCTCAGCACCGACAAGGTGAAGGTGAAGGTCATCCACGCCGGGGTGGGCGCCATTACCGAGACCGACGTGCTGCTGGCGCTGACCTCAAACGCCGTCATCGTCGGCTTCAACGTGCGTCCGGAACGAAAGGCGACCGAACTCGCCCAGTTGGAGCACGTGGACATCCGGCTCCATACCATCATTTACGACGTCACCGACGAGATCAAGAAGGCCATGCACGGCTTGCTGGCGGTCACCATCAAGGAGACTGTCATCGGACACGCCGAGGTGCGCGAGACCTTCCGCATCTCCAAGGTGGGAACGGTGGCGGGCTGCTACGTCCAGGACGGCAAGTTCGCGCGCGACTCCCGCATCCGCCTGCTGCGTGACAACGTGGTGGTCCACGAAGGTAAGGTTCGCTCGCTGCGGCGTTTTAGGGAAGACGTGGCCGACGTCCGCTCCGGCATGGAGTGCGGCATTTCGCTCGAAAACTACAACGACGTCAAAGTGGGCGACGTCGTTGAGGCCTTCGTGACCGAGAGGGTCAGCGAACCGGCGCTGGTTTGATTCGCGTGTCGACCGCTTGAGTCAGGATTTGGAGCGGCACGTCGCTCGATCTTTCCTTGACGAATCGCGGGTCTGCTGATGCCGGTGGGCGTGCTCAAGCTCGAGATTCAGATCCCGTGGGCGCATTCCCTCAAGGATAAACGCGCGGTTCTGCAGAAGATCCGCGACCGGTTACGGAGCCGCTTTAACGTGGCGGTGGCCGAGCTGGATCATCAGGATGTTTGGCAGCAGGCCACGCTGGGCGTGGCCGCCATCTCCAGTAGCCGCCCGCTTCTCGAAGAAGTGCTTCGCCGTGCCCTCAACGAGTCGGAAAAGACCTTGGGCGACGACGTGCAGGACTACAGTATCGAGGTCTACTGATTGGGTGATCGAGCGTTGAGGGTCGCGAGCGAAACAAGCGGTAACTCAGGTTTCTCCCTGACCCAATCATCCTCCCTCAATTCACTATGGTTCCCGGGCGCCGGCACGACCGGTTGGCAGATCAGATTCGCGGCGAGGTCGCTGAGATCCTGGAAGCCGAACTCAAGGACCCGCGGATCGGTTTTGTGACCGTGACCCGTGTTGATCTCAGCCCGGACTTGGCTCACGTGCGCGTTCTGTTCTCGGTGCTGGGGGATGAGGACGTGCGGGAGCAGACGCTGGCAGGCCTGAACTCAGCTGCCGGTTACGTTCGTCACGAGATTACCCAGCGTCTTCGCCTGCGGCGCGCGCCCGATATCGTTTTCGTCTTCGACCGCGGCGCCGAGGAAGCTGCCCGGATCGAAGCTCTGTTGGGTCAGATTCGGGAACGGAGCTAGCCGCCGGACCCCGCCCGGCCCATGAATGAATCTCAGCCGCCCGGTCCATCCTTCCCGAAAGGCTCAAGATGCAAACAGGACCTTCTTCCGTAACCACGTCCCGCCCGGCTGCCCCTGAGATCTCGGGCGTCTTGGTGATCGACAAGCCGGCGGGGATGACGTCGCACGACGTGGTGGCGGCGGTGCGGCGCATCCTACACATCCGGCAGATTGGTCATTACGGCACGCTCGATCCGTTTGCTACCGGCGTGTTGCCGCTCTCCATCGGCAAGGCGACCCGCTTCGCGCAGTTCTATCTGAAATCGCGCAAGGCTTATCAGGGAGCCATCCGCTTCGGCTTCTCGACGGACACTTACGACGCCACCGGCACGGCGACTTCGGAGCCCGTCGACGCCCGGCCGGAGCCGAAAGCCATCGAGCGCGCCTTCCAGGACCTTACGGGACGCATCCGGCAGGTGCCGCCGCCGTACTCCGCCAAGCGCGTGAAAGGGGTGCGAGCCTACGAGCTCGCGCGCCGGCACGAGCCCGTGGAATTGGAGCCGGTGGACGTGGAGATCTACGCCTTCGAACTGCTCGGTCTGGAAGATCAATTGGCGCGCTTTGCCGTCGAGTGCTCGGGCGGAACCTATGTGCGATCGCTGGCGCACGACGCGGGCCGGAAGCTCGGCTGTCCGGCGCACCTGGCTTCCCTGCGGCGCACGGCGGTGGCGGAGTTCAAAGAGGGCCAGGCGGCGGGACTCGACGAACTCCAGCGCCTGGCGGACGAAGGCGCGGTGATGAAGGCGATCATTCCGCTGGAGGCGTTGCTGCCGGATTGCCCGGCGCTGGTGGTGCGAGGCCTCGAAGAGAAGAGCGTCCGCAACGGCCGCACCTTTGAGCTGGCTCAGGCGCTGCGCGCCGACCGCGGCCTGCGCCCCGACCAGGCCGGACATGCGCCTGCCATTAGCGTTCTCAAGGTGCTGAACGCGGACCGGCGCCTGATCGCCGTAGCCCGCCACGTGGCCGGCAGTGTCTACCATCCCGATCTCGTTCTCGCCTGATCAGCCTGCCATCCGCCGCAGAATGGCTTCGGCCGCCTCGTAAGCCGCGCGCGGGCGGGAGAGCGCTCGGGCGCGCTCTCGCATGACGGCGACTTCGTCCGGATGGGTGAGGAGTCTCCCGATGACGGGCGCGATCTGATCGTGACTCCTGATCCAGAATCCTGTTCCCCAGCGCTCGATCAGGTCGCAATGACGGCGCTCGTTGCCGGGCAGCGGATCGAGGGCCAGGAAAGGCACGCCGCACGCCATCGCTTCCAGCATGGCGAGTCCGGAGGGCTTGTTGAGAACGAAGTCCGCCGCTGCCAGCCACTCCTGCATGTTGTCCACCCAGCCGAAGACCTTGCAGCCCGGCCGATTGCCGAGCGCCGATTCGGCCTCGCGCCGCAAGCGCTCGTTGCGGCCCGCGACCAGCACGGCCTGGAGCGGCATCGTGACCTTGGCGAGTTCGCGCGCGATCGCTCTCGGCTTGCCGAAGCCGGCGCCGCCGAAGAGGACCAGCAGGAGTGGCGCGTCGGGCGCGATGCCGAGATTCCTGCGGGCGGTGGCGCGGTCGGGGCGGGAGAGAAAGGAAGGATCGAGCGGCATGCCGCAAGGCACGATCTTCTCCGCCGGCACGCCCCAGGCCGCCAGGTCCGTGGCCACCGGGTCGGGCGTCGCCGGATAGAGGTCGACCTCAGGCTGGACCCAGGCGCGATCCACGTCGAGCCCGTCGACGCCCACCAGAAGCCAGCGTGCGCGGCTGCGGCGCTTCCAGAGGGCAGCGATCTCCAGAGCGCCGGTCTCGGTGGCGATCACCACGTCGGGGCGATAGCCGTCGATGAAGCGGAACAAGGGCCGCGCGCCCCGGCGGTAGAGCCAGCCCGGACTGGTGGCCGCGCCCTGGTGTTGCAAGCCTTCGATCCAGCCCCACAGTCCAGGCCAGTAGCGCAGCGGAATCTCGTAGGAGTTGTAGTAGGCGCGGAACCAGGGCGTGACGCGCGCCAGCATGTCTTCCACGTCGACGGTCAGCGAGGGCTGCAGCTCGAGGAGCGCTTTCTGCAGGGCCATGGCCACCCGGCGATGCGCCGCGCCGTGTGAGACCGTCAAGAGAAGAATTCTCTTCATCAGAGGGGAGATCGCCGCGCTTCAGGCCGGGAGGAACTTCTCGATGGAGACAAAGTTGAAGCCGGCCGCCTGCGCCCCTGCCAGCATTGCGGGCAGGGCGGCTACCGTCTTGGCGGCATCGGCCTGGCCTACTTCTCTAGGCTCCCGACCGTCGTGCAGCAGGATCACGCTTCCGGGCTGGAGCCGGGCCAGGGCCCGGCGGGCGATGTCGGCGGGCGTATGGCGCTCGATCCAGTCGTAGCCCGTGTCGGACCACTGCACGTCGGTGAGGCCTCGCTGGCGCAGGGCCGGGAAGAGGCCGAACCAGCGCACGCCGTAGGGCGGCCGGAAGATGCGGGGCCGCGACCCCGTCACCCGCTCGATGGCGTCCTGGGTACGGTCGAGCTCGCGGTCAATGACGGCGCGGCTCTTGAGGTAGAAGAGCGGATGCGAGTAGGTGTGGTTCCCGACCGCGTGGCCCTCGGCCTCGATCCGGCGCACCGCCTCGGGAAAGCGCTCCACGTTCTTGCCGCAGCAGAAAAACGCCGCCGGCACCCGGTAATGGCGCAGGATGTCGAGGATCTGCCCGGTAAAGGGCTCGGCGGGTCCGTCGTCGAAGGTCAGGACCGCGTCCCGCCCGGTGGCGGGGCCGCGAACCAGGCTGCGGCCCAGGAGCTGGGAGGTGGGCCAGGAGCAGGCGTAATAGAGCAGGGCGCCGCCCGCGGCGGCCACGGGCGCCAGAACCGATGCCGCCGTCTCCAGGGGCGTCATGACGCGCTCACCCCACGGGTTTCCGCAGCCAGCGCAGAGCGGTACCACTCCACCGTCCGCCGCAGGCCCTCTTCAAAACTGACTTTCGGTTCGTAGCCGAGCAACTGGCGCGCCAGGGAGACGTCGGCGCGAGAGTGGCGCACGTCCCCGGGACGAGGCGGGGCGTAGCGGGGGGTTACCTCGCGCCCGAAGATGCGGTTGAGCAGGGCGATCGTCTGGTTGAGGGTATAGCTTACCCCCACGCCCACGTTGATGGCGCGGCCGGGAGCCTCCGGAGCCGTGCAGGCGCGCAGCACCGCGTCCACCACGTTGGCCACGTAAGTGAAATCGCGTGACTGCTCGCCGTCTCCGAAGATCACCGGAGTCTCGCCGCGCAGATAAGCCACCATGAACTTGGAAAGCACGCCCGTGTAAGGGGAGTGGGGATTCTGACGCGGCCCGAAGATATTGAAGAAGCGGAGCGGTACGGCTTCAAGACTGAAGACGTTAGTGAAGATGCGGCAGAAGTACTCGCCGGTGAGTTTGGCGAGGGCGTAAGGCGAAAGCGGCTGCGGCTCCTGCGTCTCCACCCGGGGCAGAGCGGGACTATCTCCATAGACCGCCGCCGAGTCCGCAAAGACCGCCCGCTGGACCCTCGCGTCCCGCGCCGCCACTAGCACGTTCACTGTGCCGCCGATATTGACCGCGGTGGAGGTTGCCGGATCTTCGATCGAGAAGGCCACCGAAGACCGCGCCGCCAGATGGATCACGTAATCCGCGCCCTCGAACGCCGGCCGGATGCGGTCCATCTCGCGGATGTCAGCCTGGATAAACTCGACCCGGTCGAGCGCGCCTTCCAGGTTGGCGAGGCTCCCGCTCGAGAGGTCGTCGACCACCCGCACGCGCTCGCCGCGCGCCAGCAGCTCATGTGCAATGTGCGAGCCGATGAACCCTGCGCCGCCCGTAATGAGATATAAGGACATATCGATGGCTGTCTCACTCAGTCTAACACGGCGCGCCTTCGCATTGCTTGCGGGCGCAGGTGAAGGCTATCCCGGTCTCCGTTCAAACAGATGCTGACATAGAGTTGGGGTTTGGTGGCCGTTCTGAAGCGGCGAAAAGACCTCGCCTTTCGACATGAGCAGGCGGCCTATCGACATGCCGGGTCCATGTAGCAAGTTATTTTTTTTCATGTCGATTGACCCCTTGCGGCGGCTCTGCGCATGTCGGGTTCGTTCTGGGGTTCGATTAGGTTCCTTCTGTCCTGCCGAGCAAAGACGCACTGATTCTAAATGGGCTGCTGTATTCGAGATCGCGAGAGTTTAAGTTCGTTTGGGTTCGTTCTAGGTTCGTTTTTGGCTCGTTTTGTTGATTCTAAACAACTTCTTAGGTTTGTTTTTGTATTTTTTCACCCGGGGGGAGGGGTCCTCGAGGCGCGTGCCCCGAGACTGGCTCCCGGCCAGGGTGCCGCAAGCCCGCATGGGCGGGGAAAGAATCCGCTCCCCCAAAAAAGGGTTCGCGCCAGGCGCAAAGCCGCCCAGATTCGCCAAGAAACTGCAAGGCTTTCCTTTGCGCTTCCTGGCGTCTTCGCGTCTTTGGGTGAGACCATTGATTTTTCGACCTTTCCGATTGACCGCTGCCTGACCCGTCTCTGTCGCGCTGCCTTGCAATTCGCCACGTCTTTAACAACCATTTTATTTTCTTATACATTCCGGGTTCGTTGGTTGACTCTCGCCGCCATTGCCGCCCTCGGGCGGCTGCCGCGGGCCAAGCCCAGCATCCAACCAGGCTTTCGGGGGCGGCACACGAGCGCTGACACAGTCATCAGCGTAGCGGATCGGAATGAGACGGTGGCGACGCGACTGCCGGTCGGCCTGATTTATTTCTCGCGCTGTGTTTTCTTGACCTTAGATGGTCTCGCGGGCGCGGCATGGGAAGCCTGGGCCGAGAACCGAGTCAATTCTGCACACTCGGCCGACGCACCCGGCAGTGACGCCCTCCCCGGGCAGCGCACTCCAGCGGTCCGCCAACAATCGAAGAAGTGGCGCGGCAGTGGCGAATTTCAAGGCTGCGCTCAGAGCACCTGGTGACGGCGGAAAGGGGCGCCGTCGAGCCAAAGCGCCAGCGCCAGGCTGCGCCTAAGCGAAAGGCGCAAAGCGAATGAGCACGGTCAAAACCCGATTCCTACGGCCTTGGTCGGCAACTGCATCCTTGCCAGAATGAGCCGTTCCAGTTCCCGCGACCGTTAGGGCCCGGAACGTCCAGTCCCGCCGCCTGGTTTGTCCCCACAGAACAATTTGCGAACACCTGGACAAAAGCGGCGCCTGCCGCACTGCTCCGGCGCTCCCCAACCACCTTTGAACAAAGCTCTTACAAAGGGCTTGCGTTCATTACTACATTACCATATACTATGTGGGAATAAAGCCGGCGCCTTGGCGCCGAGTAAAGGGCTCAAGCACCTATGGTATCCGAAGCGCAACCCGTTACGCCCCGTGATCCGCCACCTCTGTGGAGCCACGAGTCCACCGTCAAGGAGATCGCCGTTCAGGTTGCCTTTTGGGCGGTCTACCTTCTGCTCGATCGGGCGTCGATGGTCTTCAGACTCTGGGCGGGTACCCCGGCCTGGTACCTGCCGGCCGGGATCGGTGTGGCGGTCCTCCTCTGCGGCGGCCTGAGGTACGCTCCGGTTTTTCTGGCAGGCTGCGCGACGGCGGCGTTCGTTGATTGCCACCGGCCTCTTCTTTCCTGGGCCGGGGTTCCGGGAGCAGTCGGTTCGGCGTTGTGGTACGTTGTCGGCGCCGTTTGGCTCCGCAGAATCTGGCGGCTTGAGCTGGGGCTGCGAAGCCTGCGAGACGTCGGAGGACTGGTCGTCTTTCTCTGTGTTTTCGCCCTTCCCTCGGCCGTCACGGGTGCTCTGGCCATTCGGGGCGACGGCCTGGTCTCGCAGTCAGAATACTTCAAAGCGGCGTTCAATTGGTGGGTGGGCGATTCGATTTCGGTCACCTCCTTTACGCCTTTTCTGCTGCTCTACATCGCCCCGCGGGTGGCCAACTTCCTGGCAGGGACGGCCGGCGTCAAGGCAACCCGTGGGAGCGTCCTGCGGCGGCTCAAGCCGGCTGACGTATTCAGGGTGGCGGCCGAGCTGACACTCATCATGACGGTCTTGTGGCTGGCCCTGGTCTTCAAGCCAACCGCCGCCTACATGCCGCTCTCCCTTCTTATTCTCCCGATCATTTACGTGGCCGTCCGTTACGGCTTTGCTCGGACGACCCTCGCCGTGCTGGTCGTCAACGTGGGCGTGATCGCCGCCGCCCACCTGACTCATCCGGATCCCGAGGGCTTGGGACGGCGGCAACTCGTGATGCTGGCATTGGCCCTGACCGGGCTTTGCGTGGGCACGGTGGTTAGCGAACGGCGCCAGGCGGAGGAGGCGCTGCGTCTGTCCGAGGAAAAATTCGCCCGCGCTTTTCAGGTCAGCCCGGCGGCGCTCTCGATCTCGACCTTGGAGGAGGGCCGCCTGCTGGAGGTGAACGACACTTTCCTTCGCGTGTTCGAATGTGACCGGGAGGCGGTGATTGGCAAGACCTCCTTGGAGTTGAACCTGTGGGCGGATCCCGAAGATCGCCCCCGAATGGTCGAGGCCTTGCGCCGGCAGCCACGAATCGTGAACCAGGAGCGCGTTCATCGCAGCGCCTCGGGAAAAACCTTCACGGTACTGTCGTCCATCGAAACCTTTGAGTTGCACGGGGTGCCGTGTCTACTCGCGACTTTCGTGGACATCACCCAGGCCAAGCAAGCCCAACAGGCCCTGCGGGCCAGCGAACAGCGCTATCGAGATTTCATTTCCCATAGCCACGAAGGCCTATGGCGAATCGAGTTGGAACGTCCTCTACCGGCCGACCTGCTGGAGCCGGAGATGACGGCTTGGCTTTTGAAATACGCCTACTGTGCGGAATGTAACCTGGCGCACGCTCGCAACCTGGGGTTCTCGACGCCGGAGGAGGTTGTCGGAAAGCGTCTCGGAGACTTGATTCCGGCATGGGATGCGGGGAGGCAGGCGTCACTTCGAATTCCGACCGGGGACGGATTTCGCAGCAGGACCTTTGAGTCTGAGGGTTTAGACAAAGATGGCAACAGGCTCGCGTTGCTCAGGACCGAAGTCCCGATTGTGGAGGACGGCAAGCTCGTCCGGATCTGGGGCATCACCCGGGATCTCACCGACCTGAAACGGGCGGAGGAGGCCTGGCGTGAAAGCGATGCACGCCTGCGCCTGGTGGTCTCCCAGATTCCCGCCATCGTCTGGTCGACGGACCTGGAGATGCGGCTGACCTCGCACTTGGGGGCCGGCTTACAGGCCCTGGGCCTCGAGGCGAATCAAGTTCTCGGCTTGCCGGTCGATCAGTGTGTGTCCCGACTCGGAATACAACCCGAGCCCCCCGACCCCCGGCGGGCCCTTCGGGGAGAATCCCTGAAGTATGAAGCCGTTATCGGGGGCCGCACCTACGACGTCCAGCTGGGGCCTCTGCGCAACGTGGCCGGAGAGATTACCGGGATACTGGGCATCGCCTTGGATATCAGCGAGCGCAAGAGGGCCGAAATGGCGCTCCGCGAGAGCGAAGACCGTTTCCGCGCCATCTTCGAAAATGCCGGGATCGGCATGGCCCTCGGGGATCTGGAAGGGCATGCAATCAAGTCGAACGCAGCGCTGCAAGAGATGCTCGGCTACACCGGCGAGGAACTGCGGAGGCTGGCTTTCACCGAGTATACCCACCCGGATGACCGGGAGCTGGACTGGAATCTCTTTCGCGAGCTGGGTGAGGGGAGGCGTGACCGCTACGACATCGAAAAGCGCGACATCAGGAAGGATGGCCAGGTCAGGTGGATACACCTGACCGTTTCCGTGGTAAAAGACCGCGAGGGCGCACCCAAGTACGCCATTGGCATGGTGGAGGACATCAGCGAGCGGAAACGAGCCGAGGACCGGCTTTGTCAACTGAACGCCGAGCTCGAACATCGGGTGGCGGAGAGGACTCATCAGCTCCGGGTGACCAATCGGGAGTTGGAGATCCGGAATCGCGAGTTGACCGCCAGCAACCAGGACCTGGAAGCCTTCAGCTACTCGGTGGCCCATGACCTGCGCGCGCCTTTGCGGCAGATCCAGGGTTTCTCGCGTCTTTTGCTGGAGGATCACCGCGCGAAGCTGGCTCCCGAGGCGCAAGAGTTCCTTCGCGACATCGCCGCGGGCACCCGCCATATGGGCCGGTTGATCGACGACCTGCTGGAGCTGTCGCGGATCGGGCGGCGGGAACTCAATCTCGAGGTAACGGGTCTGGCCTCCGTGGTCGAGGGCGTGCGTCAGGATCTGGCGCATGAGACCGGCCGCCGGGACGTTCGCTGGCAGATCAGCGAGTTGCCGTTTGTCGAGTGCGACGCGGCCCTGGTGAAGCTGGTGTTCTCGAACCTGCTTTCCAACGCCCTCAAGTACACCAAGCATCGCAAGCCGGCCGTGATCGAGATCGGGCAGACCCCGTCGGGAGGTCCGCCGGTGGTCTTTGTGAAGGACAACGGCGTGGGCTTCAACATGAGGCACGCCGGCAAGCTGTTTGGCGTCTTCCAGCGCCTGCACCGCCGGGAGGATTTCGACGGCACCGGAGTGGGGCTGGCCACCGTCAAGAGAATCGTCCAGAAGCATGGAGGCCGCATCTGGGTGGAAGCCGAACTGGACAAAGGCGCCACCTTCTATTTCACCTTGGCAGACCGCCCCTCGAACGAACCAGGAGCCCGAGGGCGAGGCGACGACACCGTGGCCGTCGAACGCCAACCGGGTTCCCCCGGATCCTGACCGAACCCGCTCGTTGGCGGCGCAGCGATGGCCAGTTGCGGTAAATTGAGCCTATGGCAACTCCGGTGATCGAGACCCGCCCCGCCGGGGCGGGATCTCAAACCGAGCGGTCGCACGCGCCGGTCCCTTCGCCCAGGTCAGGCCAGGGTGGAGGACGGCGGTCCTGGCTGGCTCGTCCGAAGGAAACCTATATCTCGGTCCTCGCCCTGGCGGGAATCCTGCTCCATCTGATCCTCCACTATGGCTTCCATGCGGCCGCCTTGATCTCGATGGCCCCGCTTTACGCGACGCTGGTTCTGGGCGGAGTACCGCTGGTCGCCGACCTGGTGCGCAAAGCGGTCCGGCTGGAGTTCGGTTCGGACCTGCTGGCAGGGGCGTCGATTGTGACCTCGGTGGCGCTGGGGGAGTATCTGGTGGGCTCGATCGTGATCCTGATGCTCTCCGGGGGAACAGCCCTCGAGCACTACGCCGCCCGGCGGGCCTCCTCCGCCCTGGAAGCCCTGGCCCGGCGCATGCCGCAGACAGCGCATCGCCGCCAGGCGGGCGTGCTCTCGAGCGTCAATCTCGACGAGGTCCGCGTCGGCGACATTCTGGTTGTCTTCCCGCATGAGATCTGCCCGGTCGACGGCAGCGTGCTGGACGGACACGGCGTGATGGATGAGGCCTATCTGACCGGAGAGCCGTTCGAGATCTCGAAGGCGCCGGGAGCGCAGGTGCTGTCGGGCGCCATCAACGGCGAGTCGGCGCTGACCATCGTGGCCGAGAAGCTGGCCGTGGATTCCCGCTACGCCAAGATCATGCGGGTGGTGCAGCAGTCGGAGCAGGACCGCCCGCGGCTGCGGCGTCTCGGGGACCGGCTGGGAGCGTGGTACACGCCCCTGGCCGTGGGGCTGGCGGCCCTGAGCTGGCTAGTGAGCGGCGACGCCGACCGCTTCCTGGCGGTGATGGTGGTGGCCACTCCCTGCCCTTTGCTCATCGCAATTCCGGTGGCGGTGATCGCGGCCATTTCGCTCTCGGCCCGGCGCGGGATCATCATCAAGAACGCCGCCGTTCTGGAACAGGTCGACACCTGCCAGACCTTGATCTTCGACAAGACCGGGACCCTGACCTACGGCCGGCCGGACCTGACGGAAGTGGTCTGCGGGGCCGGATTCGAACGGGACGAAGTCCTGAAGAAGGCCGCCAGCCTGGAGGGCTACTCCAAGCATCCCCTGGCCGGCGCCATCCTGGCCGGCGCCAGGGAAGCCGGCCTCGATCCGGAGCCGGTGAGCCAGGTCAGCGAGAGGCCGGGGGAGGGGTTGCGCGGAATCGTCGCCGGCCACCGGGTGACGATCACGGGCCGCAAGAAGCTCGAGGGCAAAGACGTCAGCCTGCCGCCGGCGGTAGCGGGCCTCGAATGCCTGGTGTTCATCGACGACCGCTTCGCCGCCGCTTTTCGCTTTCGCGACACCCCGCGCCACGACAGCCGCTCCTTCGTGGACCACCTCAGCCCGCACCATCAAGTCAACCGGGTGATTCTGCTTTCGGGCGACCGGGAGTCGGAGGTCCGCTACCTGGCCGAGAGCGTCGGGATCGAGGAAGTGCACTTTGAGAAGAGCCCGGAGGAGAAGGTTGAAATCGTCCGGGAAGAGACCGGGCGGAACCGGACCTTGTTCGTGGGGGACGGCATCAATGACGCGCCCGCGCTGCTGGCCGCTACGGTCGGAGTCGCTTTCGGCGCGGGCAGCGACATCACCTCCGAAGCTGCCGGGGCGGTCGTCCTGGAGACCTCTCTGCGCAAGATCGATGAATTCCTTCATATCGGCCGCCGTATGCGCCGGATCGCCCTGCAGAGCGCGATCGGCGGCATGGGACTCAGCTTCCTGGGCATGATCGCGGCTTCGGCCGGCTATCTGCCTCCCATCGCAGGCGCGGTCGCGCAGGAGATCATCGATCTGGCTGCGGTCCTGAACGCCATCCGGGTAGCCCTGCCGCCCGGCGACCTGACAGACTTTCCCGCCTCGCGCTGAAACGCACCCTGCGGACCGCATCGGAATCAGGCGGGCTCGTTCGCGCCTTCCCAAGAGATGCAGGTTTGCCGGCCCGGCTCCTGGGGTGCTGTTTAACATATGATATACTGTCTTAAGTATGGGAAAGGAAACCTCCGTCCTGATCGTCGATCATGATCCGCAGACCCGGGCGCTGCTGACCGAAGCGGTGGAGAAGCTCGGGTGGAGTGCGCGGCTGGCCGAATCCGGCGTGCGCGCCATCGATGTGCTCGCGAACGGCCAGGCCGACATTCTGATTACGGACCTCGATGCGGCGGGGCTGGAGGGTCTGGAGGTGGTGCGGCGGACGCGGCGCGACCACCCGGAGATGGACGTGGTGGTGATCGCCAGTTCAGCCACCATGCCCAAGGCGGCCGAGGCCGTGCGCATGGGCATCCCCGACTTCCTGATCCGGCCTTTCGGCGCCGCCGAGGTCAAGCGCCTGCTGAGCCGCCTAGCGGAAAAGCGTCCGACGTCCGAACCTGGTCTTTCGGCGGTGGTGGAACAGGGATTGGGCACCCTGGTGGGCGATTCGCCCGCCATGCAGAAGGTGCGGGAGTGGGTGCTTAAAGCGGCCGAGACGCGCCTTTCGGTGCTGATCCTAGGCGATAGCGGCACCGGAAAAGAGCTGGTAGCGCGGGCCATTCACTCCTGCAGCCGCTGGCGGGATGAGCCCTTTGTTCCGGTTGACTGCGGGGCGCTGGCGCCCACCTTGATCGAAAGCGAACTCTTCGGGCACGTGAAGGGGGCCTTCACGGGGGCCACCCAATCCCGCGCCGGGCTGATGGTGGAGGCGGGCCGCGGCACCCTGCTGCTGGATGAGATCGGAGAGCTGCCGGTCGAACTGCAACCCAAGCTGCTGCGAGCCATTCAGGAGCGCGAGGTGCGGCCGGTCGGGTCCAATGAGCGGGTGCCGCTCGAGGCTCGCATCATGGCGGCCAGCAACATCAATATCAAGGATGCGATCCGGGAAGGAAAATTCCGGCAGGATCTCTACTATCGTCTCAACGTGCTGACCATTCGCCTGGCCCCGCTACGGCAGCGCAAGAGCGACGTCCTGGCCCTGGTGAATCATTTTCTGGCCAAGTACGGAACCGCGGAAGGCGTGGCCGACTTCTCGCCGGAGTTTATGAGCCGGCTGATGCAGTATGATTGGCCGGGCAACGTCCGCGAGCTGGAGAACGCCATCCAGCGCGCGGTGGCGCTGAGCTCGGGCCTCCGGCTTGAGCTCAAGGACCTGCCTTCCACCTTGGTTTATGCCACCGAGGGTCCCTCCAGCGCGCGCGACAGCGCCCGCCTGCAGGACCTGGAGCGCAAAGCCATTAAGGAAGCGCTGGAAGCGGTGAGCGGCGATCGCGTGCGGGCGGCGAAGCTGCTCGGAATCGGCAAGACCACCATCTACCGGAAGCTCAAGGAATACGATCTCGAGGAGGAGCCGGGTCCCGCGCCCGCCCCCGCCCCTTCTTCCACCCAATGACCTTCGTTCCTCTCCGCGGTTGACAGCCGAAGCCAAAGCATTCGAAAGTGAAATACGGGCCCGAGGGGAGCTCCGTGCGGGCCCGGCCCGCGCCAGATTCGGATGTCCACCATCGCCCTCGACGCCACCTATAGCATCGATCCGCAACCCACCGGCATCTCCGTCTACTCGCGCCGCCTGATCGAGTCGTTACTGGAGCTCGAAAGCCGCCACCGGTTCCTGGTCTGCTATCGGCTTTCCCGCTGGAAGCTCCGCCGGACCTTCATGCGACCTTCGCCCGGACGGCGGTTCGGCGTCCGCCTCTTTCAGGAGCCCCTGACGTTCTGGCTGCCCTGGCAGGCGGAACTCTTTCACAGCCTGGCGCAGCGTCCACCGGCCTTTCGTTTTCAGCAGGAGGTGGTGACGGTATTCGACGTCTTTCCCATTACCGGCACCGATTACTCGACCGCCGATTTTCGCCGCAAGTTTTCGGCGCTGCTGAGGGAGGCCGTGCGGCGCGCCGCCCGGGTGATTACGGCGTCCAGGTACACCGCCGGCCAATTGCAGGAGCACTGCGGACTGGAGGCCGGCAAGATCCGCCTGATCCCGGCGGGCGTCGATATGCCGTCCCGGCAGCCCTCCCCCGAAGAGCGGCGGGCCGAGCGGGAGCGCTGGGTCGGTGCGGGCAACGAATTGGTGCTGGTGGTGGGCGCGATCCAGAATCGCAAGAACACGCTCGGCGCTGCGCAGGCCGCCGCCCGGCTGCCGTCCCATTACCGGTTCGTGCTGGCGGGGGGAAACGGCCACGGGAGCGAAGCGGTCCACGAGTGGGTGCGCCGGGAGCGGCTGGGTCAGCGCATCCTGACGCCCGGCTACGTCACGGCCAGCGAACTCGACAGCCTCTACCGCGCGGCCAGCGTCTTCCTTTTTCCTTCATTCGAGGAAGGGTTCGGCATTCCAGTGCTCGAAGCCATGGCTCGCGGCGTTCCAGTGGTGGCCGCCGGAACGTCGTCCCTGCCGGAGGTCGGCGGGGACGCGGTACTCTACGCCGACCCGCACTCGGTGGATGAGATCGCCGCCCGGGTCCGGCAGATGGTTGAAGATCCGGGGCTGCAAGCGGATCTGCGGCAGAGGGGTCTCGCTCGGGCGCAGCAATTCACCTGGCGGCGCACGGCGGAAGAGACCCTCGGCGTCTACGACGAACTTGTGGGGAAGCCGGGAGGATCGGGAAACAAATAGGGCCGCGGCCCTGGAGTTGGATCATCGTTTCGCTGACCCTTTCCAGTTGCCCCGCGGCCCTCAAAAGGGGCTGCCGGAAAAATCCGATGTCGAAGTGGGGCGCCGCAGCGCCATCAAGCTATCGACTCGGCCCCCCTTGCGCAGCCCCTAAACCACCTGGGGTATTGTTAGCGCCTAGCACGGCAGCCATATGCTGGCCACCCATGCTTGCCCTCTGTTGAGCACGTGGGTGGCCATTGGGAGGAGCACTCGGGGCCGGTCGCAAGTCGTTGCGTTTGAGCGCGGCGAGTGAAAGCCGGTCTGCGGACGGAGGGGCCGCTCGTATCCGAGACGGTGCGCCGCTAACGCTTCGGATAGTTAGGCAGATGCTTGGAAGTCCGCCGGGACCTTCTCAGGCCTCAGGCAGGATAGAGGGGTGGTGCCCTGAACCTGAAGCCGCTTGTTGACACGGGTTCGGTTCCCTGGTATCATAGTCAGTTATTGGTTGTGTTGTATAAGGAGTCTGGTGGACGGCGAGCCGAGGTCGGGGTGGGATGGCGGGCAAGGAATTGTGACTTCAGATGGCATCCTCTGGTCAAGCCGCGGGTCACGCTTTGGTCATCTGGGCGGCGACGCGCTCGGTAGCCCCGTTCCAAAAAAAAGTACCCCACTAAAATGAAAAACAAACCCGAGAAGCTCTTTAGAATCAACAAAACGTCCAAAAAACAAACCTAGAACAAACCTAAACAAACCCGAGCTTTGGGAGATCGCTAACCCGTAAGCCATTTAGAATCAGCGGGACGTTTTCTGAGCTGACAAAACAAAGTGTGCTTTCGGTGAGGCTGCGTGACTCGGCCTAACCGAAGTTGATAACGTCGGTCTTTCACCCAGGAGGATCGACGATGTCCAGAGAGTCGCCCGACATTTCCCCAAAGATGCGAAAGGGTTCTTAATCGCTTCGAGCGGTGGCGGAGCGCGCAGACCGGCCGTTTGCCGATCCCGAAGCGCTTGTGGACCGCAGCGGTTGAGCTGGCGCGGGAGCTGCCCGGCGTGACTTCACCACGGCCGTCTTCCTCGCCCCGGATCTCTTTACGGCACCGCTCGATTCCAGCAACTGCTTCAGCTTGCCGTACTCCAAACGCAACGCCTTGGCGGTATGAAAGACCCCG